>Ga0315268_10002850_pt1 | contig 19226 bp, 13 predicted proteins | sample C1_top_MG_FD_204535 | JGI IMG/M metagenome (GOLD analysis project Ga0315268, IMG submission 204535) | Sediment microbial communities from Yellowstone Lake, YNP, Wyoming, USA - C1_top | ecosystem: Environmental > Aquatic > Freshwater > Lake > Sediment | place: USA: Wyoming | collected 2017-08-01
GAGTGCTTGCATGAGAGCCGGATGCGGGAAATCCGCACGTCCGGTTCGACGAGGGGGGAGGGGGACTGCTTATGGTTTATCGTTCGCACGCCTCCTCCTCTACTCTACCGTCAACGCCTTTGAAGTGCTTTAAATCTTGATCTCCTTCATAGTCCGCCAGTCCATCCGCTATCCCGGCGTAATCGTCGCGCTGGCGCTCACGATCGTCGTCTACGGGCTGTTCACATTATCGCGCGCGCATCTGGACGTGTTCCCGGAGTTCTCGCCCAGCCAGGTTGTGATCCAGACCGAGGCGCCGGGATTGTCCGCGGAGCTGGTCGAGACCCTGGTATCCCAGCCGCTCGAGAATGCACTGTCCGGCGCGTCCGGACTGGAGAGCCTGCGCTCGCAGTCGATTCCCGGTTTGTCCGTCGTGCACGTGTTCTTCCAGGATGGATCGGACAGCTACCGCAACCGCCAAGTCGTGGGCGAACGGCTGGCCTCCCTGCCGACGCAACTGCCAAGGGGCATCGTGCCGGCGATGACGCCGCTCACTTCGTCGGCAAGCACCGTCCTTGGCATCGGCATCACGTCCGCCACGCGCAGCCTCATGGAACTGCGCGCGCTGGTGGACTGGGTTATTCGACCGCACCTGCTGGCGGTGCGCGGCGTGGCAGAGGTCAACGTGTTCGGCGGGGACGTGCGCCAATGGCAGATTCAGGTCGACCCGGAAAAGCTGCATCGCTACGGCATGGCGCTGGATGACGTTGTCGTCGCAGCGCGCCGGGCGACCGGCGTCGCGGGCGCCGGCCTTGTGAAAACGCCGAACCAGCACATCCTGCTGCAGGTCGATGTGCAGCCGGATGCGCTCGCGGACGTGGCGCGCACGGTGCTCGCCTACCGCGAAGGCCGCGCGGTACGCATCCGGGACCTTGCGAATGTTGTCGAGGGCGCTGCGCCGTCGATCAGCGCCGCTGCGATCGACGGCACGCCCGGCGTGTTCATGATGGTGCAGGGCCAGCTCGGGTCGAATACGCATGCGGTTACGCAGGATCTGGAAGCCGCCATGGCCGAACTCAAACCGTTGCTGCACAAGGAGGGCGTCACACTGCATCCCCATTTGTTCCGCCCGGCGAATTTCATCGAAACCGCCGTGCGCAACGTCCAGCGCGACATCCTCATCGGCTCGCTGCTGGTGGTTGTCGTGTTGTTCCTGTTCCTGTTCAACGCCCGCACTGCATTTGTCTGCGCCACGGCGATCCCGGTCTCGCTGCTGGCCGCGGTTCTGGTGCTGGACTACTTCGGTGTGGCGCTGAACATCATGGTGATGGGCGGTCTGGCGATCGCGCTGGGTGAAGTCGTCGACGACGCGATCATCGACACCGAGAACATCTTCCGCCGCCTGCGGCTGAACCGCGCTTCGCCGCGGCCGCAACCGGCATGGGAAGTGGTGCTGGCTGCGTCGGTGGAAGTGCGCAGTTCGGTGGTGTATGCGACCTTCATCGTCGCGCTGGTGTTCGTGCCCCTGCTGACCCTGGGCGGCGTGGCCGGCAAGCTGTTCGCTCCGCTCGGGCTTGCCTACATCTTTGCGATCCTGGCCTCGCTGCTGATCGCCGTCACGCTGACGCCGGCGTTGTGTTACCTGCTGCTGGCGCGCGCGCAGCTTACGGCCGAGGATCCGCCCTTCGTGCGCTGGCTCAAACCGATGTACCTGTCGGTACTCGGCCGCATCGAGCGTCATCCCGCACGCGTGATCGGCGTGAGCGCCATCGTCATTGCGATCGGCATCGGCATGTTGCCGCTGTTCGCAGGGCAATTCATTCCGGCGCTGCGCGAGGGCCACTACATCATGCACATGTCGGCGGTGCCGGGAATGTCGGAAGCGGAATCCCTGCGCATCGGCCAGAAGGTTTCGCAGGCAATCGGCTCGATCAGGGGTGTCCGCTCGGTGGCGCAATGGGTCGGCCGCTCGAAGAACGGCGCCGATACCTTCGGCACGCACTACAGCGAGTTCGAAGTCGAGATCGGCCCGTTGCCGGGCAAGGAACAGGTGCGCATCCTGCAGGAGATCCGGGAAACGCTCTCGGGCCGGCGCGGCGGCGCTTTTCCCGGCGTGACCTTCGCGGTCAACACCTTCCTGACCGAGCGCATCGAGGAAACGATAACCGGCTATGCGGCGCCGTTCGTGGTGAATCTCTATGGCTCATCGCTCGACCTGCTGGACCGCGACGCGCTGGCGATTGCCGCGGAGCTCGCCGGGATCCCGGGCGCGCGCGACGTCCAGATTCAGGCACAGCCCGGCGCGCCGCAGTTGTCCGTTCGTCTGCGCCATGAGCGCGTCGCGGCATTCGGTCTGCAACCGCTGTCCGTGCTGGAATCGGTGCGGGCGGCCTATGAAGGCGCGCCGGCGGCGCAGATTTTCCGCGGCAACCAGGTCATCGATCTGGTGGTGGTGCTCGACCCCTCGCACCGCAACCGCATCAACGAAGTGTCCGCCTTGCCGCTGCGCAACCCCGATGGCCGGCTCATCAGACTGGGCGATATTGCGCACGTCGAGATCACCGACGGGCGCTACAAGATATTGCATGCCGGCGGACGCCGCACCCAGACCGTGACGGCCGCTGTGGAGGGCCGCGACATCGAGCAATTCGAGCGCGATGCCCGTGCCCGCATCGGCGCGAAAGTGAAACTGTCGGCGGGCAACTACGTCGCCTATGGCGGCACGGCGCGGGCCCAGGCGCAGGCGCGCTCCGATTTGCTGCTGCATTCGGCGCTCGCGGGCATCGGCATCTTTCTGCTGCTCTATATCGCGTTCAACAATCTGCACAATCTGCTGATCACTTTTGTGAACCTGCCGTTCGCGCTGATCGGCGGCGTGATCGCGGTATTCGCCAGCGGCGGCTGGATGTCGCTCGGCTCGCTGGTCGGCTTCGTCACGCTGTTCGGCATTACGCTGCGCAACTCGATCATGCTGGTGTCGCACTACCAGCACCTGGTGCAGGTGGAGCGGCTGCCATGGAATGCCGATACGGCGCTGCGCGGCGCCGCCGAGCGCCTGCCCTCGATATTGATGACGGCGCTGGTTACCGCTCTGGGGCTGATGCCGCTCGCGCTCGGCAGCGGCGAGCCCGGGCGGGAGATCGAAGGGCCGATGGCCACCATCATAGTTGGGGGGCTGACCACCTCGACGCTGCTCAATCTGCTGGTGTTGCCGGCGATCCTGCTGCATTTCGGCCGCTTCGCGCCCGTCGAGGAGGTCATGTGGGGTTGATCTTTGCGCCGAAGCCATTACATAGTGCGAATAACTGCCGGACCCCGATCCATCCGAAGTGCGGGCTGCCAAGGAGAGCCCGGTTATGGCGACGATTGCATTGACCAAGGACAATTTTGAGCAGGTGGTAACCGGCAACGATACGGTCATCGTGGATTTCTGGGCGCCGTGGTGCGGCCCGTGCCGCAGCTTCGCGCCGGTATTCGAAGCGACCTCCGAAAAGCACGAGGGCGTGGTGTTTGCCAAGGTGAATACCGAGGAAGAGGCCGAGCTGGCCGGGCACTTCGACATCCGCTCGATTCCGACCCTGATGGTGTTCCGCGAAAAAGTGATCTTGTTTTCGCAGCCGGGCGCGTTGCCGGCGTCGGGACTGGAAGCCGTGATCCAGAAAGTGCAGGAGATCGACATGGCGCAAGTGCATCGCGATATCGCCGCGCAGGAAGCGGCGGAAACCGGCGCGCCCTCCTGAATTCATGACGCCGGCCGTTCTCGACGAAACTGGTTTCGATCGTTTCGTGTCCGCCAACGACACGGCAGTCATCGGCTTTGTCGACGGAGACGGCGACGCGGCACTGTTTTCGGCGCTCGCGCACGATGTCCTCGGGAAGCATCCCGGCGTCGCTTTCGCGCAAGTTCGTGGCGACAGCCGCGGGCTGTTCGACCTGTTCGACCTGTTCGGACTGAGCGGGACCGCCACGGCGATCTTCCGCGCTCGCGTGGGCATGTATCTCGAGCCGGGCCTGCCTGCTGCCGGCCAGTTGGCGCGGTTGCTCGATGGCATCGCCGCGCTGGACATGGATCGTGTGCGGGCGGAGATCGAACAGGAAAGATCGGCGCGCGAAGCGCTGACCGTGCACCGGGCTTGTCCGGCGACGCGACGCGGCAAATTGGAAAAAACCTGAATCCGGCAGTTCGTTCACCGCCAAGGATTCACTTCAATACCCCCTTGAGGGGTACGCAAAGGACGCAAGGGAAAACAAGTGCATGGATCTATCAGCCCCTTAACCCTTTGGGTGAGTTCGGTCAGATATGCCTATCGCCTTCCTTTGCGTCCCTGGCGTACCCCTCAAGGGGGTATTGAAGTGAATCCTTGGCGGTGCAACTGTTTTTTCCAGGATTAAACGTCGGCCGTCAGCCGCCGGTCGACGGATAAGTCCCGGACTCGCCCAAAACGTATTGCTGGATCGCTTTGTCGCGCAGACGCTCGAGGAACCACGTGAGCGCCTTGCCTGCCTGGTGTGGGTGCCACGCCAGGTAGACGTTGGTCATCGATTTCGATCCCTCGACTTCCTTTTTCACCAGCCGCCCCGCGGCGATGTGGGGCGCGGCCCAGAGCACAGGCACGTAACCCGCGCCCAGCCCGGCGATCTGCGCGGCGACCTTGGCACGCATCGTCGGCACCGTCAGCGCGTCCTGTCCATCGAGCAATCCCGAGGTGCGCGGCGGCAGGTTGCGGGACGTGTCCGCCACGGACACGGCGCGATGCTGCAGAATGTCCTGCGCTGACAACGGTTCGTCCAGAGCGGCCAGCGGATGGTCGGGGGAGACGACGAAGACGAATTCGAACCTGCCCATTGTTTCGGCCGCCAGCAAGCCTTCGGGCGGCGCCTCGCCGGGCGCGCCGATCACCATGTCGGCCCGCCCGCTCATCAGCGCATCCCAGCTTCCGCCCAGCACTTGCGTCGTCAAGCGCAGGCGTGTGCCGGACGCTTCGCGGTAGAACTCCTTCAGCAACGGAAACAGGCGCTCCGTCGGCACCAGGTCGTCGACCGCGATGCGCAGCTCACTCTCCCAACCGGTGGCGACGCGCCTGACGCGGCATTCCAGGTCGGTGGCGTCACGCAGCAGATGGCGTCCTTCGCGCAGCAGCGCTTCGCCGGCCTCGGTCAGGCGTGCGCGGTGGCCGCTGCGGTCGAACAGCTTGACGTCGAGGTCCTGCTCCAGCTTGTGGATGGTGTAGGTGATGGCCGAGGGGACGCGGTGCAATTCGGCGCCGGCGGCAGCGAAACTGCCATTGCGGGAGATGGAATCCAGAACCAGCAGGGCATCCAGCGAAATTCTCATGGTAGTCGTTGCCTAACTCGGCTATGATTCAACAACATAACTGACCCAGTAGTCAGCAATAAACGCCGCCGGGACTGCCGCGTTTCCAACACCATCTCCGACGGCCCGCTGCCAGCGGTTCTTTTATCGCTGGCAATAACTTTTTCATCAGTCGCAAAGGCGCCGAGCAAGGCCGCCGACCCGAATTCCAGAGGGACGTTGTGTATACGCAGAGCATTCGTAATGTAACGATTTTCACCGCCTTGGTCACCGCGGCGCTTGGCGTGGGCTGCGGCTCGAAGAACGATGCCGCCACCGGACAGAAACCCGAGGCAGCCAAGGCCGACGCGACGAAACCAGCCGCCCCGCCCCAGGCTGCAAGTGGCGCACCCGCTGCCGCCAAGCCGCAGGGCCTTCCCGTCAAGGCGGTTGCCGTCGTGGTCGGCACGGTTGCCGATAACGTAACGGCGGTCGGATCGCTGCTTGCCGAGGAGTCGGTGATCATTCGTCCCGAGATCGACGGACGCATAGTCGGCCTGCATTTCGACGAAGGCCAGGCGGTTTCCGCCGGCGCCCAGCTGGTCACCATAGACAGCGCGGAAGTCGAGGCCCAGGTTGCAGGCGTACGTGCCGATCTCAAGACGGAGGAGCAGCGCCTTGCCCGCAGCCAGGAACTGTTCGAGCAGAAATTCATCAGCAAGGATGCGCTGGACGTTCAGAATGGCAATACGGCGCGTCTGAGGGCAAAGCTGCGGGAGGCCGAATCCCGCGTAGCAAAGACGGTCATCCGCGCGCCTTTCTCCGGTACCGTCGGTCTGCGCATGGTGAGCCCCGGCGCCTATGTCAAGGCAGGCAGCGATATTGTGCGACTCGAAGGCATCGGCTCCATCAAAGTGGATTTCCGGATTCCGGAGGTTTACATGGCCAAGGTGCGCCCGAATCAGGAAATTGCGCTGCGCCTCGATGCCTACCCGGGTGAGGAATTCCGCGGCCGCGTCTATGCGGTTGAACCGGTGATTGACGAGAAGACCCGCACCATACTGATGCGTGCCCGCATCCCGAACAAGGCCAACAAGCTGAAGCCCGGCATGTTCGCGCGGGTGGTGGTGACGCTGGAAAACCGGCCGAATGCGATCCTGGTGCCGGAGCAGGCGATCTGGCCACAGGGACAGGACAGCTACGTTTTCCGCGTCGTCGAGGGCAAGGCCGCACTGACCAAGATCACCATCGGCAATCGCCAGCCCGGTCAGGTGGAAATTATCCACGGGCTGAATGTCGACGACATTGTGGTGACCGAGGGACAAATGAAATTGCGCGATGGGGCGCCGGTGATGGTGATGGGGCTTCCCCCGCAAGTTCCGCCCGGTGCTCCTGCGGGCGCGCCCGCTGCGGGCGCCGCTGCCAAGAGCTGAGCGCAGCACACGACATTTGGGAGCAGAGCCATGATTCTTTCCGATCTTTCCATTAAGCGCCCGGTATTGGCCACGGTAATGAGCCTGATGATCGTGCTGATCGGCGCGATGTGTTTCCAGCGCCTGTCGGTGCGCGAGTATCCCAACATCGATCCGCCCACAGTCTCGGTGCGCACCGTGTACAAGGGGGCCACCGCGCAAGTGGTCGAAAGCGTGATCACCGTGCCGATCGAGGATGCCCTGTCCGGCATCGAAGGCATCAAGACCATCAAGTCGCAAAGCCGCGAAGAGGTGAGCCAGGTCACGGTGACGTTCGTCACCGGCCGTAAAGTCGACGCTGCCGCGGCGGATGTACGCGACCGCGTTGCTCGCGTCGCTTACCTGCTGCCTGCGGCGGCGCTCGCGCCGGTGGTGGCAAAGACCGAAGCCGACGCCTTCCCGATCATGTGGATTGCGCTGGTCAGCGACCGGCATACGCCGATGGAACTGACCGACTACGCGGACCGCTATCTGGTCGATCCGCTCAAGGCGCTGCCGGGGGTCGCCACCGCGATCATCGGGGGCGAACGCAAGTACGCCATGAGAGTGTGGCTGGACCGCGATCGCCTGGCATCGCAGGGCCTGACCGCACAGGATGTCGAGGAAGCGCTGCGCAGGCAAAACCTCGATTCGCCGGGCGGGCGCATCGAAAGCAGCGACCGCGAGTTTACCGTGCTGGCGGATACCGATCTCAAGAGCATTTCGCAGTTCAACGAAATGATCATCCGCGAGGTGAACGGCTATCCCGTGCGCCTCAAGGACGTGGGCTTCGCGAAACCAGGCCCTTACGAGAACCGCAAGATCATCCGCGTAAACGGCATCGGCGGGTTGGCCCTCGGCGTGGTGAAGCAGTCGACGGCCAATACGCTCGAGGTGGCGCGCGCGGTCAAGGCGACCATTCCGCGGCTGATGGCGGGTCTGCCGGAAGGCATGAAAATGTGGCTGGCGGTGGATACCTCGTTGTTCGTCGAGGCTTCGATCGGTTCGGTGTATGAGACCCTCGTCGAGGCGTTGATCCTGGTGGTGCTGGTGATCTTTCTGTTCCTGCGCAGCCTGCGCTCCACGCTGATACCGACGGTGACGATTCCGGTGTCGCTGGTCGGCGCCTTTCTGTTCGTGTACCTGTTCGGGTTCTCGATCAACGTCCTGACCATGCTGGGCATCGTGCTGGCGGTTGGCCTGGTGGTCGACGACGCCATCGTGGTTCTGGAAAATATCCACCGGCACATCGAAGAAGGCATGCCGCCCTACAAGGCGGCGCTGGTGGGGAGCAAGGAGATCGGTTTCGCGGTGGTGGCCATGACCGTCACGCTCGCGGCGGTGTTCACCCCGTTGGTGTTCATGACTGGCAGGACCGGGCAGCTATTCACCGAGTTCGCGATGACGGTGGCGGCCGCCGTGATGGTATCGGGTTTCGTGGCGCTGACGCTGACGCCCATGATGTGTTCCAGGCTGCTTAAGCACCACGCCAAGCATGGCGCCGTCTTCAACGCCACCGAGCGCTTCTTCGTGGGCATGAACACTGGTTATCGCAAGCTGCTCCGGGCCACGTTGCGGGCGCGCTGGGCCGTATTGGTCGTTTTCGCGCTGGTGGCGACGTCCGGGATCTGGCTTGCCCTGCAGCTCAAGTCCGAGCTGTCTCCGGTGGAAGATCGCGGCATGTTCATGGCCTTCGTGGTCGCCCCCGAGGGTTCGACCATGCAATACACCGACCGCTACATGGTTACGGTGGAGGAGATCCTGAAAACCGTTCCCGAGATCTCCACCGTCTTTGCGGTCGTGGCACCCGGTCTGGAGCGGCCCAACCCAGTCAATTTCGGCATCGGCTTCTCGGTGCTCAAGCCCTGGGATGAGCGCAAACGCTCGCAGATGAAGATCACCAAGGAGTTGACGCCCAAGTTGTATGGCGGCCTGCCCGGCGTGATCTCGTTCACCAAGGATCCGCCGTCACTCGGGGGTAGCTTCCTCGACAAGAAGATCAACTACGTCATTTACGGCAACAGCTACGAGGAACTCGCCGGCAAGGTCGGCAAGGTCATGGGCAAACTCGCCAAGTACCCTGGCATTACCGGCATGGATACCGACCTCAAGCTCAATAAGCCTCAGCTCAGGGTCGACATCGACCGCGACAAGGCCTCGTCGCTGGGCGTATCCATGGAGACCATCGGACGCACGCTGGAGACTTTGATGGGCGGCCGCGACGTTACCCGGTACAAGCGCGAAGGCAAGCAGTACGACGTCGTCGTGCAGGTTGAGGACGACAAGCGGCGGCAGCCTTCCGATTTGACTTCCATCTACGTGCGCGGCAACTCAGGCGAACTGCAACAGCTTTCCAACCTGGTGAGCGTACACGAGGCGGTGGCGCCCAAGGAGTTGAACCACTTCAACAAGCTGCGCGCGGCGATCGTCAACGGCAATGTGGCCGAAGGCTACACCTTGGGCGAGGTGCTCGATACCATCGACGCCGCAGTGAAGGAAGAGTTGCCCAAGGGGCAGACGACCGACCTGGACGGCGAGTCGCGCGAGTTCCGCGAGACCGGCTCCCAACTCGCCATCACCCTGCTGCTGGCGCTGATTTTCATCTACCTGGTGCTGTCGGCTCAATTCGAAAGTTTCGCCGGGCCTTTGGTGATCATGTTCACCGTGCCGCTGGCGATGAGCGGGGCGGTGCTCGCGATGTGGATCAACGCCAAGATCGGCAACGGCGGCACCCTGAACGTGTACAGCCAGATTGGCCTGGTGATGCTGGTGGGACTGATCACCAAGCACGGGATTCTGATCGTGGAATTCTCCAACCAGTTGCGCGCCCAGGGTATGGAAAAGTTTGAAGCGGTGGTGGAGGCCGCGACGCGGCGGCTGCGGCCGATTCTGATGACTACCGCGGCGATGGTGCTGGGTGCGCTGCCGCTCGCGCTATCCAGCGGCGCCGGCGCCGAGGCTCGAAGTGCCATCGGCTGGGTGATCGTTGGCGGCCTGCTGGTGGGCACGCTGTTCACGCTGTTTGTCATTCCGACTGCCTATACGCTGATCGTGCGCAGGATGCGTATCGTCCGCGACGAAGAGGGGTTGGTGCCGGCCACGGCCGGCGGCAGCGGAGCGATCACGGTACCCCTCAAGGAATTGTGAGCCGGCCGCCCGCCACGCAATGGTCACCATCGGAACGGCAAGTGTTTGCGCACTTGCCGTTTTTTTTCGCTATAGTTTCCGCATCGTTTTCGGGAGAAGGACGCAATGAACCGCAGGCTCGACATCGGCGTGGCGCAGAAGATCGGAACTTACAGCGACGGCGTTGAGGTGCCCGCAATGGCGCGGTGGGTTTTCACGGCAGGGACCCCCGGCCTGATGCCCGATGGCACGTATCCGCAAGGCATCACCGCCCAGGCGGAACAGGCGTGGAAAAACGTGCTGGCCATTCTCGCGCAGGCGGGCATGGGGGTGAATGACCTGGTGAAGGTTACCCACTATCTGGTAAGCGAAGAACACATCAAGGAGTATGTCGCGGTGCGCGCCCGCTACCTCGGCGCTGCGCGTCCCGCGTCCATGCTGCTGGTGGTGCCGGGACTGGTGAAGCCGGAGATCCTGGTCGAGATCGAGGCAGTCGCCGCAAAAGCCTGACGGCGGTGCTGAGTGCTGTGTGCTGAGTGCTGTGTGCTGAGTGCCGAGAAAGGGCCTAAGAAAAGACATTGGTAAGAATAAGAATTAGGACGGATCTAGAATTTGCTCAGCACTCACCCCTCAATCATGCCCCGCTATCGCTTCTACACGCTGGATGTTTTCACCGATATCCCCTTCGGTGGCAATCCGCTTGCCGTGGTGCTCGATGCCGATGGCTTGAGCGGCGAACGCATGCAGGCCATCGCCGCCGAGTTCAATCTCTCCGAAACCGTGTTTGTTCTGAAACCAGCGAAGGCTGGTGGCAATCGCCGGAAGCTGCGCATCTTCACGCCTCAGACCGAATTGCCCTTTGCCGGCCATCCCACCGTGGGCGCCGGCTATCTGCTCGCCGGGCTCAATCTCGTCGAACTGAATCCGGCGGATCCGGTGATGGTGCTCGAAGAAGGCGTTGGCGATGTGCCGGTGACAGTGCGGTTTGGCCATGACGGACCGGAATTCACCCAGATGTCGGCGCCGAGGATGCCGGAGCGCGGGCCCGAGCCGCCCTCGCGCGCAGATCTCGCGGCCATGCTGTCACTTGCCGAGGCCGACCTGTTGCCGGCCCATGCCGCCTATTCCTGCGGTGTCCCGTTCCTGTTCCTGCCGGTGCGCGATCGTGCGGCCATCGCGCTGGTGAAGCTGCGCACCCATCTCTGGGAAGAACTGTTGTCCGGCTGGTGGGCCACGAGCGTCTTTTTGTTTACCACCGACACGATTTCGAAAGTCGCGCAAATCCACGCACGCATGTTCGCGCCGGCCATGGGCATCGCGGAAGATCCCGCCACCGGCAGTGCCGCCTCGGCGCTGGCCGGCTATCTCCATGCGCTGGATCAACGTGACGGCGGCCGCCGCTGGCTGATCGAACAGGGCGTCGAAATGGGCCGGCCGTCGCTGATCGAACTGCAGGCCGATATCGCCGACGGGCGCATCCACGCCGTGCGGGTAGGCGGCAGTTCGGTCTTGATTTCAGAAGGCTGGCTCAATGTCGGTTGACGCCGGCGAATCCCGGTTTGCACGATTTCCGCTGGAACACGTGTTCGTTGTTTTCGAAGCAACGGTTCGAAAACCCTCGCTAACAGGTTTGCAGTGCCACCCCCATATACCTGTTATCTGGGACAGGCCCTGCCAGTGGTGGCACCGGCCCAACGGGAGTTGCAAATGATCGCCTTGAGGAAAAGCGCCGAGCGGGGGTTCGCCGACCACGGCTGGCTGAAGAGTTTCCATACGTTTTCGTTCGCCGATTACTACGACCCCGGGAACATGGGGTTCGGGCCGCTGCGCGTGATCAACGAAGATCGCGTCGCGCCGGGCCAGGGCTTCGGCAAGCATCCGCATCGCGACATGGAGATCATCAGCTATGTGCTCGACGGCGAACTGGAGCACAAGGACAGCATGGGCACCGGCTCGGTGATCCGTCCCGGGGATGTGCAGCGCATGAGCGCCGGCACCGGCGTATTCCACAGCGAGTACAACCCGTCGGCGAAGAACAGCGTGCATTTCCTGCAGATCTGGATCGAGCCGGACGACCTCGGCATCAAGCCCAGCTACGAGCAGAAGTTCTTTGGGCCCGACGAAAAGCGCGGCAAGCTGCGTTTGCTCGCCTCACCGGACGGCCGCGACGGTTCCGTCACGATTCATCAGGATGCGCAACTGTACGCAGCGCTCCTGGACGGCGATGAGACAGTGACGCATCGGCTTGCCCGGGGACGCAAAGCCTACGTGCACGTTGCACGTGGCGCCGCGACGGTAAACGGCCAGCCGCTCGGCTCGGGAGATGCGCTCAAGGCTGATGGCGAATCCGAAATCGTCATCGAGAACGGCAACAACGCCGAAGTGCTGTTGTTCGACCTGGAATGAAGAAAAAAGGAGTTCGGTGAAATTTCGGTTCGGGTTCGGTGTGGGAAACCCGGAGAAGCGCCCGCATTCCTTATCGACCGGTTTCTCCTCTGATCGGCTCGGCACCTTCATTGAGTATCTTCAGGTAGGCATCGTATACATAGAGTTTTTTACGCTTGCGCCCCGTCGCTTCCTGCGCGATTCCGAGTTTGACTAGCCTGGATTTCCACGGCACAGGATTAGCCTAACACGGCTCGGTTCGCGAGCCGTCTTTTCACCTCCACGCAAACTGCTGTTCTGCCAGAGCGCTTGTTAACGGATAGTGCGCCTATCCTGGCATGAATCGGTCTCGTTCTTGGGTGGCCACGCAAGGGGCGCCGCCAAGGCGTGTAGAGCCTACCGCCGCCAAAGCCAGTATCCATGAGGTTGTGCGGGCACACAAGACATTGTGGGCACGTCCCTGCTTGACACCAAGGGTTGTATGTAGAACTATGCGTATATGGGTATAGGAGCACCAAAAGGACTAACATCTTGCCGCCGCTTCTTCGAGGCACCCTCCCACCCGCGCCAGCGGATGTACGAGGCGCTGCGCGCGTATTTCCTCGAAGGACGTCCCTCCCATGAGGTGGCCCGCGCCTTTGGCTATAGCCCGGGCTCGTTTCGCGTGCTCTGCCATCAGTTCCGCCGCGAGCGCGATCCGCAGTTCTTTGTGAGTCTCTCGCCAGGCCCGCGCGAGCAGCCGAAGAAGTCCAAAGCGCGCGATGTGGCGGTGGCGCTGCGCAAGCAGAACCACTCGGTCTACGAGATCGCCGAGGCGCTCAAGGCCAGCAACCTGGTCTTGAGCCCGACGGCCGTGCGCGAGGTGTTACGCGCGGAAGGCTTCGCCGCGCTGCCGCGGCGCCTGGACGAGGAGCGCCCGGGGCGCCTGTCACCCACCCCGGAGCCGGTGGCCGATGTGCGCGGGTTCGGGCTGGTTCCCGGCACGAGCTTCGTCACGCGCTGCGGCGGGCTGTTTTTGTTCCTGCCCGATCTGGTTCGCCTGCAGGTGCAGGCGTTGGCCAGTGCCGCCAAGCTGCCCGGCTCGGTCATGATCCCAGCCGAGCACGCGCTACGCGCCGCACTGGCGCTCAAGCTCTGGTCGATCGAGCGTAAGAGCCACGTCATGGCGCTGGTGGCCGACCCGGGTCTGGCGCTGTTTTGTGGACTCAACGCGACGCCCAAGAAGAGTTATCTGAGCGAGTACTCCTCGCGCCTGGACCACGCCCACACCACGCGCCTGTTGGGGGCCTGGCACCGGGCGCTGGCGCAAGACGATCTGTTTAGCGCCACCTCTTTCAATCTCGATTTCCATTCGGTGCCCTATTACGGGGAGGACCCGCAGCTGGAGCGCCACTACGTCTCGATGCGCAGCCGCAGCCAGCCCAGCGTGCTCGCCTTCTTGGCCCAAGACGCCGAGGGACGTGCGTTCTGCTATTCCAACGCGGACCTGCGCAAAGGAGAAGAAGCCGAGGAGATCTTCCGTTTCGTGGATTTTTGGAAGAAACATCACGGAGAGAACACCCGCCACTTGGTGTTCGATTCGCGGCTCACCACCTACCCCCAGCTCGCCCGTCTGGATCGCTTAGGCATCACCTTCATCACGCTCAGGCGCCGCTCTCCCGCGCTGCTGCGCGAGATCGAGCAGTTGCCCGCCTCGGCTTGGCGCCGCGTGCACCTGGAGGTCCCCGCGCGCAAGTACAAGACCCCGCGCGTGTTCGAGCAGCCGGTGCAACTCGCCGGGGCCACCTTGCGCCAGCTCTTCGTGTTGGACTTGGGCCACGAGAAGCCTACCATCCTGCTCACCAATGACCGGCACACCACCCAAGCCAAGCTGCTCACCCGCTACGCGCAGCGCATGCTGATCGAGAACGCCCTGTCCGATGCGGTGCGCTTCTTCCACATGGATGCGCTGTCCTCCGCGGTAGGCCTGAAAGTGGATTTCGACATGGCCCTGTTGGTGATCGCCAGCGGCCTGTACCGCCTGCTCGCCCGACGCATGCGCGGCTACGCCGAGGCGCAGGCGCGTCACATCTTCCGCGACCTCATCGACACCCCCGCCGATGTGAGCGTCTCAGAGCGCGAGGTGCACGTGCGCTTTCATCGCCGCGCCCATCTGCCCATCATCATCGCTTCGGGACTGCTCGACTCCCCGGTGAAGGTACCTTGGTGGCACAATCACACGTTGCGCATGAGCGCCTGAGGCGAACCCAGAAAACCGCTGCCCTGTTAGGTCAATGGCGGGGCGTGGAAATCCAGGCTAGGAATCTGTGATTCGGGAATCGGGGGAGATTGGGATGCTGAGCATTTCAGCTTTTCGATTCCCCATTCACGATTGACGATTCACGGTTAATTGGTCGTCCAGTTCACCGCGCCCGTGTGAGCGGTTACCAGAACGATTATTCCGAAACCGATCCGATACCATGCAAAGACGGTGAAGTCGTGCCGGCTGATGTAGCGCAGCAACCAGCGCACGCAAACGAACGCCGAGCCGAATGCGGCGACGAGCCCGACTCCCAGTATCCCAAGATCGTCGGCTGACAGCGCCCCCCGGTACTTGAACAGTTCATAGGCCGAGGCGGCAAATAACACCGGAATAGCCAGAAAAAACGAAAACTCCGCGGCCGCGAGGCGTGACAGGCCGAAAAACAATCCGCCGATGATGGTCGCCCCCGCGCGCGATGTGCCCGGTATCAGCGCCAGCACCTGCGCGAGTCCGATTTTCAGTGCATCGCTCCAGGTCATTTCGTCCACGCTGGCGACCCGGATCTCGTGCTTGCGGCGTTCCGCCCACAGAATGATCAAGCCGCCGGCGATGAAAGCCACCGCCACCGGTACCGGTTTGAATAAGACCGCCTTGATTGCGTTGCCGAACTGCAACCCGAGGGTCGCAATCGGAAGGAAGGCGATCAGAAGATTTGTCGCAAAACGCCGTGCCTGCGGGTCCGTGCGCAATCGCGCGACGACCGAGGTCAGTCTTGCGCGGTATTCCCAGACAATGGCGAGAATGGCGCCGCACTGGATCACGATCTCGAACAGCTTGCCCTTCTCATCGTTGAAATCCAGCAGATCACCGACCAGAATCAAATGGCCGGTGCTCGAAACAGGCAGAAACTCGGTGAATCCTTCGACGACCCCAAGGATCAGGGCTTTGAACAGCAGCGGCAGTTCCATGAACTCCTTGCGAACACAAAAAAAAGGCGGCGAATCCCTCGCCGCCCCTGTTGCGAGGGCCGTCAGGCCTTGCGATAGATCTCGGCGCCGCCGGCCACGAACTCCACCGCCTTTTCGCGCATTCCCTTCTCCAGCGCTTCGACCGCCGGCACGCCCAAAGTCGCGGCGTAGTCACGCACATCCTGAGTGATCTTCATGGAGCAGAAATGCGGCCCGCACATCGAGCAGAAGTGCGCCAGCTTGGCGCCATCCTGCGGCAGCGTCTCGTCGTGAAACTGTTTTGCCTTGTCCGGATCCAGGCCGAGATTGAACTGATCGTCCCAACGGAATTCAAAGCGCGCTTTCGACAAAGCATTGTCGCGCATCTGCGCCCCCGGATGACCCTTTGCCAGGTCGGCGGCGTGCGCGGCGATCTTGTAGGCGATGATGCCATCCTTGACGTCGTCCTTGTCGGGCAACCCGAGATGCTCCTTCGGTGTCACATAACAGAGCATCGCCGTGCCATACCAGCCGATCATGGCCGCGCCGATGGCGGACGTGATGTGATCGTAACCCGGCGCTATGTCCGTCGTGAGAGGTCCCAGCGTGTAGAACGGCGCTTGGTGACACAGCTTCAACTGCAGATCCATGTTCTCTTTGATGAGGTGCATCGGAACATGCCCCGGGCCCTCGATCATCACCTGGACATCGTGCTTCCAGGCGACCTGCGTCAATTCGCCGAGCGTGCGTAATTCGCAAAATTGTGCCTCGTCGTTGGCGTCATGAATCGAGCCCGGCCGCAAGCCGTCGCCGAGCGAGAACGACACGTCATATGTTTTCATGATCTCGCAGATTTCCTCGAAGTGGGTGTAGAGGAAGTTCTCCTTGTGATGCGCGAGACACCACTTGGCGAGAATCGAGCCGCCTCGAGAAACGATGCCGGTCATGCGCGTTGCGCTCAGCGGAACGTAGGCGAGCCGCACGCCCGCATGTATGGTGAAGTAGTCGACGCCCTGTTCCGCCTGTTCGATCAGCGTGTCCTTGAAAATCTCCCAAGTGAGTTCCTCGGCGCGCCCATCGACTTTCTCCAGCGCCTGATAAATCGGCACCGTGCCGATCGGGACCGGCGAATTGCGCACGATCCACTCCCGGGTTTCGTGGATATGCTTTCCCGTGGACAGATCCATGACGGTATCGCCGCCCCAGCGGATGGCCCAGGTCATCTTCTCGACCTCTTCCTGGATACTGGAGCCCAGGGCCGAGTTGCCGATGTTGGCGTTGATCTTCACCAGGAAGTTGCGGCCGATGATCATCGGCTCGGACTCCGGATGGTTGATGTTGGCGGGAATGATCGCGCGCCCGCGCGCCACTTCATCCCTGACGAATTCAGCCGTGATTTCCCTCGGCAGCGTGGCGCCGAAAGACTCGCCCGCGTGCTGGCGCGTAATGGGCTCCGGCAGTGCGTCGCGACGCTGATTCTCGCGAATCGCGATGAACTCCATTTCCGCTGTGATGATGCCTTTGCGCGCGTAGTGCATCTGGCTCACGTTCATGCCGGATTTGGCGTGGCGTGGCGTGCGTTGCAGATTGAAGCGCATCTGCGCCAGCTTTGCATCGTCGAGCCGCATGCGGCCGTAAATGGAAGTCGGTCCGGCCATCAATTCGGTGTCGGCGCGCGCCTCGATCCACCGCTCGCGCATTGGCCTGAGGCCATTGCGAATGTCGATGATGGCGCGCGGATCGGTATAAGGTCCGGACGTGTCGTAGACGAACAGCGGCGCATTGGGCTGCGCGCCAAAGCTTGCCGGCGTGTCGCTTTGCGAGATCTCGCGCATCGGTACCTGAATATCTGTGCGCGAACCTTGAACGTAAACCTTGCGCGAATTCGGCAACGGCTTCACGGCCGCCTCATCGACATGCGCCGTGGTACTCAAAAACCTGGGATTGGCATTCATGATGCGCTCCTGAAAGCTGTGGATGCACAGGAGAAGCGCGAGAAAAACAACACTTGGGCGCGCTTCCCTGCATCGGCATTACCCGTACAGGTTCGAAGGGTTTGTCTCACCCGCGCCACCCGTGCGCAGGACCCCTAACGCAATCATGACGCTAAATGAATTGTGTGATAATTGCAAGCTTCGATAATCGCCGCTGGTCTCGACAGTCGATGAATCCGGAACAGGCGCGCCTCAATATGATCGAGAGCCAGATCCGCACCTGGGAAGTTCTCGACCAGACCGTGCTGGATTTGTTGCTGAGCGTCAGGCGCGAGGAATTCGTCCCCGAAAAATACCGGGCCCTCGCGTTTGCGGATATGGAAATTCCACTCGGTTTCGGCGAGGTCATGCTGGCGCCGAAAATGGAAGCACGCATGCTCCAGGAACTTGGCGTAGGCAAGACCGACAAGATTCTGGAAATTGGAACCGGAAGCGGCTACGTCACCGCGCTGTTGGCGAACCTTGGCGGCCAGGTGGTGACGGTGGAATGCATCGAGGAATTCAGCCTGGCTGCCGCTCGCAGGATCGCGGGCCATGCACTAGACAACGTGCAGTTTCACGCCGGCGATGGCGCCGAAGGCTGGCCTGCGCAGGCGCCTTATGACGTCATTCTCCTGACCGGCTCGGTTCCGGTGCTGCCGGAATCGTTGCAGAAGCAGCTTGGCGTCAGCGGAAGACTGCTGGCGGTGATCGGCGAATCTCCGGTGATGACTGCGACTCTGATCACACGGGTATCCGGGCACGCGCTCAACACGGTGAGCCTGTTCGAAACTGCAATCCCGCCGTTGCGAAACGTCAAACAGCCCGAGCGCTTTGTGTTTTAGATAAGCCCGATCGTCACGGCGCCGATAAGAGCGCCGGCGCCGACATCGGAATAAGTCAAAAGAAAGATCAGAACATGAATCGGGTATCCAAGAAATTTCTGGCCTTGGCTTTGATGCTGGGAGCCGCAGAGCCTGCATTCGCCGCCGACCTGTTATCAGTCTACCGGGACGCGCAAGTGGAAGATGCGGCGTATGCGGCGGCGAAGGCGCAATTCATCGCGGCGCAGGAGAAGCTGCCGCAGGCGCGCGCGCTGCTGCTGCCGAGCGTGAACTTTGGCGCCGGCACGCACTACAACAGCGTGGACACGCAGTTCAATAACTCCGCATTTGTTTCGGGGCGGCGCGACTTCTACGACTACAACTACGGGATCAACCTCACCCAGCCGATCTACCGGGGGCAGAACACGGCCACCTACGAGCAGGCCAAAGTGCAGGTCAAGCAAGCCTCGACCCAGCTCGCGGCGTCGGCCCAGGATCTGATGACGCGGGTGGCGCAGGGGTACTTCGACGTGCTGCTCGCGCGCTTCAACCTGGCGACCATCCGCTCGCAAAAGATCGCGGTGGCCCAGCAACTGGAGCAGGCCAAGCGCAACTTCATCGTGGGCACGGCCACCATCACCGACTCGCGCGATGCGCAGGCGCGCTACGACCTGATCGTGGCGCAGGAACTGGTGGGCGAGAACGACCTGGAAGTCAAACAACGCGCGCTCGAGCAAATCGTGGGCAAGCCGGTGGGGCGGCTGGCGGGGCTCAAGACGCCGGTGAGCGTGAGCGCGCCGGAGCCCGCCAACATGGACGCGTGGGTCGAACAGGCCTACCAGTCGAACCTGCAAGTGGCGTTCGCGCAGCAGAACCTGGAAATTGCCGCCCAGGAAATCAAGAAAGCCGACGCCGGGCACTACCCGACGCTCGATGCGGTGGGCTCGTTGAACGAGGTCTACGCCAACTCCTCCGCCCAGGGCATCGGCAGCGACATCAAGGCGTT
>Ga0315268_10002851_pt1 | contig 19220 bp, 14 predicted proteins | sample C1_top_MG_FD_204535 | JGI IMG/M metagenome (GOLD analysis project Ga0315268, IMG submission 204535) | Sediment microbial communities from Yellowstone Lake, YNP, Wyoming, USA - C1_top | ecosystem: Environmental > Aquatic > Freshwater > Lake > Sediment | place: USA: Wyoming | collected 2017-08-01
TGGAATTGCAGCCCATGACGGCCGGCCGCGCCGCCCCCCCACCCCGGCCCGCCCCGGTTTGCGGCCAGTGGGTGCCTTTGAATAAATAGGCTAATAGGGTTTCCTGCTAAAATCAGCTGCAAAGCTCAGGGCCGGGAGCAACGCTCCCGGCCCCAGTTTTATGCTTATGGGATTGAGGGAGGGGTTTGGGGAGGAGGTAAGGGCCCTCGGCCCTTAGCCCCCTCCCCAAATCTTCTTTCCTTCTTCTCCCTACACCCCCTCGCGCAGGCGTCGGGTTTCACCGACTCTGACGGTGGTCCGGGTGGAGTCGAAGTATTCCAGGAGCGGGATGGTGAACTTGCGGGAGGTCTGGGTCAGGTCCTTGAACTGGATGACGGTGATCTCTTGGTGCTGCTTGAGGAAATCGACGAGAGCCGCCTTGAGCCGGGCCATGGCTTCCTGGTGGAAGTAGAGGTCTTCCTTCACCTTCACCAGGCGGCCCTGGTTCACCAGTACGGAGAGGAGCTGCTTGAGTTTATCCGGCGCCAGGTCCAGGGCGGCGCCGGCCTCCTTCAGGGTGGGCGGGGAGAGGTTGCCCTTCTGGTAAAGGGTTGCCAAGCGACTTACGAGATCCTCCTGGTCCACGGCCAGGGTGACCTTATGGCTGGCCAGGCGCACCAGGTCCTTTTCCAGGGCGATCTGCTTCTGGCTGACCATATCGGCCAGCAGATAATTGAACAGGCGCACCTCCATCTGGGCCGGCAGCTGGCGACGCAGCTCTTCCTTGGAGAGGCCGGGCTTCAACGGGTTCTTGCGGTGGTAGGCGGACAAGAGCTCCCGGGCCTGCTGCTCCAGCTGCCGGGCGGTGGCGGTGAGCAGGTAGCGCTCCTTTTCCGGGTCGTAATTGAGGGCCTGGCCCTCTTTGGCCTGGGTTCCCAGCAGGTGAGCCAGGTCCCCGGGATCCCAGGGCAGCAGGGCCGTAAGTTCCGCCCGGGAGCGACCCGCGGCTCCGGCTTCCGCCAGATAGAGGCGCAGGACCTCCTCCGGGGAGCCCTGCTCCAGGGTGGTCAGGCCCGCCAGCACCTGGGGCTGATGTCTTTTGTGGCGGGGCGGGTTGACGTGGAGAATGAGGCCGCCGCCCCAGGTGAAGGCCGGGGAGAAGCTGCGGATTACCAGGCGGTCGCCGGGCTTCAGGGCCAGGGGCTGCCGCAGGAAAAATTGCACGTAGCCCGAGGCCCCGGGCGGCAGTTCGTCGGCGTCCAGCAGCAGGGGCAAGGCCACCCGCTCGCTGGTGCCGGTATGGAGCCGCACCGCCTGCCGGTGCTTCAAGGGGCGGGGGGCGCTGGGCAGGACTTCCAGGTAGGCGTCCAGGCGCCGGCTGGGGAGCAGGGCCCCCGGGGGCGCCACCACCATGCCCCGTTCCAGCTCCTCTTTTTCCAGCCCCTGGAGATTGATGGCGGTGCGGTTGCCGGCCAGGGCCTCCTCTACTGCGGCGCCGTGCACCTGAAGGCCCCGCACCCGGGCCTTGTACCCCGGGGGATAGACGGTCACCGCCTCTCCCACCCGCAGGCGGCCGGAGATGGCGGTGCCGGTGACCACGGTGCCGAAGCCCTTGATGGTGAAGACCCGGTCGATGGGCAGCCGAAAGATGCCCTTGGCCGGCTTGGGAGGGACCCGGGCCGCCAGCTCCGCCAGGGTCTGCAGCAGCTCCTCCTTGCCGGCCCCGGTGACCGCGGAAAAGCGCACCATGGGGGCGCCCTCCAGAAAAGTCCCCTGGGTGGCCTCCCGCACCTCCTCGGCCACCAGTTCCAGCCAGTCTTCCTCCACCAGGTCCGCCTTGGTGAGGACCACCAGGCCCTGCTTGACCCGGAGCAACTGGCAGATCTCCAGGTGCTCCCGGGTCTGGGGCATGACCCCCTCATCCGCGGCCACCACCAGGGCCACCAGGTCCATGCCGGTGGCGCCGGCCACCATGTGGCGCACGAAGCGCTCGTGGCCCGGCACGTCCACGATCCCCAGGAGCTGGCCGCTGGGCAGCCGCAGATCGGCGAAACCCAGCTCGATGGTGATCCCCCGGAGCTTCTCCTCCTTCAAGCGGTCCGGGTCGATGCCGGTCAAAAACTTGATCAGGGCGCTCTTGCCGTGGTCAATATGGCCGGCAGTGCCTAAGATAATGGGGGCGGTGGACATAGTTAGTGGTCAGGGATCAGGGGCCAGGGGCCAGGGGCCAGGGCTCGATGGATTTGAGTATTTTCTTATTAATATCATTAGACCCTTAATCCTGACAACTGCTCACTGCTCACTGCTTACTCTCCGGCCACTCCCGGGTGATTTCGAAGTGATCTGGGGAGAAGAGGGGCTCTTCCTGGAAGCTCACCCGGAGGCGGTGCTCTGCGGCCAGGCGCGTCAGCAGGCCCTGCCCTTCTTCTCTGATGATCCCGATTACCTGGGGATGGGCCGTTAGAGACAGGCGGCAGCCGGGGAATTCCCGGGCCTCGGCGGTTAGCTGCCGCATAATATCACAGGCCAGGGTCAGGGAAGACAAAACTTCTCCCCGGCCCCGGCAACAGGAGCAGGGTTCCATGACGATCTGGGCCAGGCTGTCCCGCAAGCGCTGGCGGGTCATCTCCACCAACCCCAGAGAAGAGATGGGTAAAGCCGTGGTCTTGGCCCGATCCCGGCTGAGCCCTTGCAGCAGCGCCTGGTAAACCTGGTCCCGGTGCGCCGCCTGCTCCAGGTCGATGAAGTCGATGACGATGAGGCCCCCAAGGTTGCGCAGCCTGATCTGCCGGACAATTTCCTTGGCAGCCTCCAGGTTGGTCTGCAGGATGGTGTCCTCCAGATGCCGCCGGCCCACGAACTTGCCGGTGTTGACGTCGATGGCGGTGAGGGCCTCGGTGGCGTCAAGGTACAGGTAGCCGCCGCTCTTGAGCCACACCCGGGGGGTTAGCAGCTTTTCCCAGTCCAACTCCAGGCCGAAATGGGAAAAAAGCGGCTCGGGCTCGGAATAGAGCTCCACCCGATAGGTATCCCCGGGGCTGAAAGACTGCAGGAAGTCCCGGGCCTTGGCAAAGGCCTCCGGGTCATCCACCACCACCCGGTCAATCTCGGAGGAGAAAAGCTCCCGGAGCAGGCGCCGGGCGGCTTCCAGCTCCTGGTGCAGCAAGGCCGGGGCCGCGGCGGTATCCTTCTTGCGCAGGATTTTCTGCCACCGGGGCAATAAGGCCCCAAGTTCCCGGGCCAGTTTCTCCCAGCTCTGGCCCCGGCAGGCGGTGCGGGCGATCAGGCCGCCCTCGGGAGGCTTGATCTCCTCCAGCATGGCCCTGAGCCGCTGGCGCTCCTCTTCTTCGGCAATGCGCCGGGAAACCCCCAGGTGCGTTAGGGTTGGCAGGTAGACCAGGTAGTGCCCCGCCAGGGCGATCTGATTGGTGAGGCGGGCCCCTTTCTGACCCAGGGGGCCCCGCACCACCTGCACCAAAATTTCCTGGCCTTCGTGGAGGAGATCGCTGATGGCCGCGGTGGGCCGCCGCCGCGGCGGCTCGGCCACCGCGGGCAACTCGTCCTTCAACCAGAGTTGAAAAAATTCGTCTTCCTGAACCGTGACATCCTCGGCAAAAAGATAGGCCGGGCGCTCCAGCCCCAGATCCACAAAGGCCGCGGCCATGCCGGGCAGCAACTTTACCACCCGGCCCTTGTAGATGTTGCCCACCAGGCCGTTCCGGGGATGGCTCTCCACGTAGAACTCCACCAACCGGCCATCCTCCACCAGGGCCACCCGGGTGTCACACTCCGCCACGCTGATTAATAAAAGATTAGCCATAGGATGACTTTGGGGGAAGGGGCCAGGGGCTTTTTCGTAAGTGGCCCCTTCCCCTTCCCCCAAACCCCCTACCCCAACCCCTTACATGGGGTTGGGGGGGAGTTTGAGGGGAGGGCGATTGTAAGCTCCGGCCCTCCCCTCAACAACCTCCTAAATACTCCTCATCTTCAAAATCCGCAAGCCCCGGGTCTGGTCGTCGGTGAGGGAGAAGATGGCGGCCAGGGCGTCCGTGGCTTTGAGGTTATCTCTTTCCAGGATGCGCAGGTGCAGCTCCAGGTTTTGAGGGTCCGTCACCTGCAGTTTCGCCACCTGTGGTCGCAGGTTAATGGTTCGTTCTCCCTTGGGTCGCCGCCGGGTCACCGGGAATTCGTCCCGGAGCAGGAAGCCCGCCGCGGCCTGAAGCTGAAAGACCGGCCCCTCGCTTGCCGCCTGGTAGACCGCGCTTTCGAACCGGGGCGGCGCCAGGCGTCCCGGGAGGCGGGCCGCCTCCAGGATTTGCAGGCCCGGCGGCAGGGCCCGGTTCAGGCGGTCCCTCACGGCGTCTTCGTCCACCTGCTGGGCCAGCTCCAGGTCCAGGGTCTCCCCCAGGCTTTCCACCCCCACGGGCAGGGCTCCGTGGAACGAGACCCGGGGCAGGGGATGGAATCCGGAGCTAAAGACCAGGGGCAGGCCGGAGCGGCGCAGGCTGCGGTACATGGCCGATACCAGCTCCAGGTGGCTGAGCCAGCGGGCCTCGTCGAGCTTGGCGTAGGTGAGCCGGTAGCGCCCCGGTTGGGGCCCGGTCTGGGCCGGGGGAGCAGGCGGCGCCGTGGGGATAACCTGGGAGTCATGGAGCTTCAGGGCAATGTGCTCCTGGTCGCAGACGCCGCAGTCCTGGCAACCCGCCTGGCGGCAGTCCGGGGTCTCCACCCCCTGGTAGGCCAGGCTGCGCTCCTGGGCCAGGAAGGCCCGGCTGACGCCGCTGTCCAGGTGATCCCAGGGCAACACCTCATCCGGGTGTCTCTCCCGCAGGTAGAAATCCGGGGCCACCCCGGCTTCCCGGAAGGCCTGCCGCCAGGGCTCCAGGCGCAGCTGCTCGCTCCAGGCATCCAGGCGGCAGCCCAGGCGGTGGGCCTCCATCAGCACCGGCGCCAGGCGGCGGTCTCCCCGGGAAAAGACGCCTTCCAGCCAGGTCTGGGCGGCGCTGTTCCACTTGGCTTGGACATTTTTCCCCCGCAGCCGGTCCTTGACTTCGTGGAGGCGGCGCCGGCTTTCTTCCAGATCCTCCTGGCCCTCCCACTGGAAGGGGGTATGGGCCTTGGGAATGAAGCTGGAGAGGCTGACGTTGAGCCTGGGGCGCCGGCCCCGGGGGGCAGCCTTCAGAATTTGATTTACCAGGGTGGTAATGGCCTCCCGGTCCTGGGAGGCCTCCCGGGGCAGGCCGATCATGAAATAGAGCTTGAGCAGATGCCAGCCCGCGGCAAAGGCCCGGCTGGCCGAGCCGATGATGGTCTCTTCCGGCAAGTTCTTGTTGATCACCTGGCGCAGGCGCGGGCTGCCGGCCTCCGGGGCCAGGGTCAGGCCGGTGCGGCGCACCCGGCGGATCTGCTCCATCATTTCCCCGGTCAGGGTGTCGGCCCGCAGGGACGGCAGGGAGACGGCCACCTGCCGGGGGGCCAGGCGATCCATGAGCTCTTTCAGGAGGGGCGCCAGGGGGCCGTAATCGCCCACGCTCAGGGAGAGCAGGGATAACTCCTCAAAGCCGGTGGCGGCCAGGGCCGCTTCCACCCAGGCCAGCGCCGCCGCCGGGTCCCGCTCCCGCACCGGCCGGTAAATCATGCCGGCCTGGCAGTAGCGGCAACCCCGGGTGCAGCCCCGGGAGATCTCCAGGTTCAGGCGGTCGTGGATGATCTGGCATTGGGGCACCAGGGCCTGGGGGCTGAGGGCGATGCGGTTGAGGTCGTCCAGAACCCGTTTGGGGATGGAGGTGCGGCGGCCCCGGGGTATGATCTCCCGGAGACGTCCCTGGCCGTCGAACTCCGGCTGAAAGAAGGCGGGAACGTAAACCCCCGGCAACTCCTCCAGGGCTCGCCACAGTTCCGGGCGGGCGCCCTGCGACTGCCGCCAGGCCCCCACCACCTGGGCCACCTCCAGCAGCGCTTCCTCGCCGTCTCCCAGGACCAGGGCGTCCAGGAAGGGCGCCACCGGTTCGGGGTTGAAGCAGGCGGGCCCGCCGCCGATGACCACCGGGTCTTTGGCGGTGCGGGCCTCGGCCAGCAGGGGCACCCCGCCCAGGTCCAGCAGGTTCAGAAAATTGGTGTAGCCCAGCTCGTACTGGAAGCTCACCCCCAGCAGGTCAAACCGGGCCAGGGGAGTGCCGGACTCCAGGCTGGCCAGGGCCTGGCCCCGGGCCCGCAGTTCGGCTTCCAGGTCCGGAGCCGGGGCATAGGCCCGCTCGGCCCAGATATGGTCCTCCCGGTTGAGGATGCCGTAGAGCAGGCCCAGGCCCAGGTGGGACATCCCTACTTCGTAGAGGTCGGGGAAGAGCAGCGCCACCCGTAGGGACACGGCCCCGGGGTCTTTGATGACCGCGTTGATCTCCCGCCCCAGATAGCGGCTGGGGCGCTGGACCCGGCTGAGATAAGAATTATTGGTCAATTTGAGTTTCGAGTTTCGAGTTTCGAGTTTTTGGTTTTGCGCGTCTGCTTTAGGGCGGTCAGTCGTAACCGGCAGCAATGTAGGGCGGGCACTGCCCGCCATTTCCATAGTACTGGCGATGCCCACCCCAAAAAAGTGGCCAGTTCATTCCATCTGCCATTCTGAGCGAACTGCCTGCGTTAAACCTACGAAGAATCAGAGGGCGCGATAAATCATGCCCGTGCAGATTGGGCAACGCGCAGGGCCGCTGCCAAATCCAGGTTGCCGTCGTATAGGGCCCGGCCCACGATGACCCCCACCACCCCCAGGGGTTCCAGGGGCAGGAGGGCCTTGATGTCATCCAGAGAACTGACGCCGCCCGAGGCGATGACCGGCAGGTCGATGGCCTCAGCCAGGGCCCGGGTGGCCGTAAGGTTCACCCCCCGTTTGACTCCGTCCCGACTGATGTCGGTGTAAATCAGGGCCGCGGGCCTGAGCGGCGCCAGGGTCCGGGCCACTTCCAGGGCAGTCCGGCGGCTGGTCTCGGTCCAGCCCTCCATGGCCAACAGACCGTCCCTGGCATCCAGGCCGAAAGCGATGCGCCCCGGGTACGCCGCACAGGCCCGGGCCGCCAGCTCCGGGTCCTTGAGCGCCACCGTGCCCAGGATCAGGCGGTCTATCCCCAAGTCCACGTAGGCGGCCAGGGTGTCCAGGGTGCGGATGCCGCCCCCCAGCTCCATGGGGATGGCCAGGGCCCGGCGCAAGCGCCGGATGGCCTCCAGGTTCTGGGGCCTGGCAGAAAAAGCGCCGTCCAGGTCCACCACGTGGAGCCACCGGGCCCCGGCCTCCTGCCACTTGAGTCCCATGGCCACCGGGTCGTCGCTGAAGACGGTCTCGGCGTCCAGCCGCCCCTGCTTCAGGCGCACGCATTTGCCGCCGCGAATATCAACCGCAGGAATTATCAGCATATTTAAAATCTTAACCCAAAGGTCGGGCCACTGACAATCCCCGCCGGCGGATTAATCCCCCAGAATGGCAATCCCCGTGAAAATTCAGGGCTTAATCATTTATTAGGCATTTTTGCCTAAGGTAATTCTAGTATTTATACCTAATAAGGGATAGGTATTTTTGCCTATAGCTTTTGGCCACTTTATCCATAATCATTACAACATGACAAAATCTTAAAGGAGGGACCAAAGAATAGATAGGGGAATTCGGTTGACAGTGTTTGTGGCAGTGGCTGCCATTCCCCGGTTCCAACCGTCGCCCGCGTAGGGGTTCTCCAGAGCGATACTACCATTCAGAAATTTTTCCATGGTCTATCCGGGGTTGGGGTCGGCGGCTAAAAACGAACTGGGGCAGTACATCCCGGTAGCGACAAGAATTTAAAGGAGAAGGAAAATGGTTAGACGAAGATTGTTAATTTTTATGGTGTTGGCAGTGGCGGTGCTGGCCCTGCCCTGGGGCCTGGACCAGGCCTACGCCGGTGACGGCGGCGCCGCCGGCGGGGCCCCGGGCACCACCTGGTACGCCAACAGCCCGCAAGCGGACCCACAAAACGGACTTCCAGCCTTTAATTCCGGAACACCCATCCGGAAGTTTGTTGACTCACTGCCAGGTATAGGGTCAGGGGCGCGGCCTGCCGGCACTGCCCTGGGCGCCAACAACCTCGGACAGTATATGCCGGTTGCTGCCCCGGCTGCTAACCCACTCTATCCGGGCTCCGACTACTACGAAATCGGGTTAAAACAATTTCGAAAAAGGATGCATTCGGACTTACCGGTCGCTGGAACCCTGCTCAGGGGTTATTACCAGATCAACGGTACTGATCATGCGTCGCAGTATCTGGGACCCTTGATCGTGGCCGGGCGCAACCGGCCGGTGCGCGTCCTGTTTAAGAACCAATTGGCCCCCGGTATCGGCGGCAACCTCTTCTTGCCGGTGGACTACACCATCATGGGGGCGGGCATGGGTCCCGACCTGATGCATTCCTACACCCAGAACCGCGCCTGCCTCCATCTCCATGGCGGCTTCACGCCGTGGATCAGCGATGGCACGGCCCACCAGTGGATCACCCCTCCAAATGAGGCGGGCCCCTACTTTCGCAAGCAGGAAAATCCATTTTATAACTTTAAGGGGGTAAGCTTCCAAAACGTCCCCGACATGGTGGGCACGGGAAAGACGATCGTGACGCCGGCCGCGAACGACGGGCTGGCAACTTATTATTATCCCAACGCTCAGAGCGGCCGGTTGATGTTCTATCACGACCACGCCTACGGCATCACCCGGCTCAACGTCTATGCGGGTGAAGCCGCGGGTTATCTGCTGACCGACTCGACGGAAAACACCCTTCAAACTGCGGGCGTCCTTCCCGGGGCCATCCCGGTAAACACCACCACCAACGCCCCAAATCTGGGAGCGGCGGATTTAGCCCACTTAGTGCCCCTGATCATCCAGGACAAGACCTTCGTCCCGGGCGACATCGACATCCAGGATAATGCCTGGAATCCGTGGCGGACGGCCACCGGTATTGCCGGCGGTGTGCCGGGCGATCTCTGGTTCCCCCACAAGTATGAGCCGAACCAGGACCCCACTAGCCTTAGCGGCGCCAGCCTGTTCGGGCGCTGGGATTACGGCCCCTGGTTCTGGCCGCCGATGCCGAGCGCTCTACCACTGCCGGGAGAGAACCCGAATTTAAGCAATCCTTGGGTTTACAGCCAATCCATCGTGCCCGAGGCCTTCATGGATACCATGCTGGTCAACGGCACTGCCTACCCTTATCTCGAGGTGCAGCCCACGGCCTACCGCATCCGGCTGCTCAATGCCTGTAACGACCGCAATCTCAACCTGTCGATGTTTGTGGCCGACACGGGTGGTGGGTCCGGTGCTAGTTTTACCGCAACGGTGCCAGTGTTTCCAGGTCCCGTTACCGGCTTCAGCGCTGGGCCCTCCGGCAGTGGTTATACCTCTGCCCCTAGTGTCTATATTACGGGTGGCGGCGGCACCGGGGCTACGGCCACAGCTTCCTTGAATCCTAGTGCCGTTGCCAAAATCACGGTGACGAACGGCGGGACCAGCTATACCGCGGCGACGGTCACCCTCTATGGTGGCGGCCTCGCCGGCGGCACCGCTACTACGGCCACCGCCACTATTACCGCTGGTAGTGTTACCGGCATTACCTTTACCCCTGGAACTGGCACATATACCGATGCGCCGCTGGTCTCCATCACCGGTGACGGCTTCGGCGCAACGGCCATGGCAGAATTAACCCCAGGTCCCATTGCCGCCATCAATCTGACCGACGGCGGCTCCGGTTATACCTCGGCGCCCACGGTCACCATCGGTGGCGCCACGGAAGTCAAAATGGTTAATGCGGTGGCGACCCCGGGCTTCCCCTCGACTTGGCCGACGGATGGCCGGGCTGGTGGAGTGCCGGATCCGGCCACCCGGGGTCCCAACCTGATCCAGATCGGCAACGAATGCGGCTTCCTGCCGGCGCCGGCCCTGATCCCCAGCCAGCCGGTCAACTATGACTATAACCGCAGAAACATCGTGGTCTTGAATGTCTTGGACAAGGCGCTCTTTGCGGGTCCGGCGGAACGGGCCGACTTCATCGTGGACTTCTCCGCCTTTGCCGGTAAAACCGTCATTCTCTATAACGACGCCCCGGCGCCGGTGCCGGCGTTCGACCCCCGCTACGACTATTACACCGGCTGCCCGGATCAACGCGCGGCTGGCGGCGCCGCCACCACCCTGCCCGGCTATGGGCCCAACACCCGGACCGTCATGCAATTCCGGGTTGCGAATACAGCTCCGAGCCCAACCTATAGTCTGGCGAACTTGCAGGCCCAATTGCCGGCCGTCTACGCCGCGTCCCAGCCGAAGCCCATCGTGCCGGAACCAGAGTATGGCCCCGCCTTTGGGACGACTTTTACTGGGACGTATTCGACGATCCAAGCCAACTTCTTGACCTTCACCGATTTTGCTGGAAATTTCGGTCTACCTGGCGCCATAACCACGCAACCCCTGGTGCCGAAGGCCATTCAGGAGCTTTTTGATGATTATGGCCGGATGAATGCCATCTTGGGGGTTGAACTTCCCGTTACCAACATCATTAACCAGACGACGCTCCCCTTCAAATACATTGACCCGCCCACGGAAGGCGGCGACCCGAAGGCCTTTCCGGGAGCGGTGCCGATCAAAAACAACCAAACCCAGCTCTGGAAGATTACGCATAACGGCGTGGACACCCACACCATCCACTTCCACCTGGTGAACGTGCAGGTGATTAACCGGGTTGGTTGGGACGGGGCCATCAGGCCGCCCGACCCCAACGAGATCGGCTGGAAGGAATCCGTGCGGATGCACCCGTTGGAAGACTGCATTGTGGCCGCCAAGTTCGCGCTGCCCGTTGGCGCCAATGTGCCGCCCAATACCGCCGTTGCGCTGGGCGGGCTGCCCTTCAAGGTGCCCACCAGCAGCAGGATGCTGGACCCGACATCGCCGAAAAACACCTCGGCCCAGTTCTCGGGCTTCGACGCTCTCGGCCAGCCGATTACCATCAACAACAAAATGACCGACTTCGGTTGGGAATACGTGTGGCACTGCCACCTCCTGGGCCACGAAGAGAACGACATGATGCGGGCCATAGTGGTTAACCCATAACTTTAGCTTGCAGCAGAAGCTAACAACAGCCCAAACAGCCGACTCCCACGGGGGTTGGCTGTTTGGTGCTCCTGGGCCAGGTACGCCTGAATCTGTGCTTCGGCAAAAAATTCAGCCAAGAAAGTTGACACTACCGGGTGGGGCACATACATTAATGTCAGGTGACCTGAGCCCGCCGCGGGTGGAGTCAACTCCTTTCAGGAGAATTAGCTTTGAAAAAATTATTGGCCTTAATGATCGCCCTCACCGGTATCGCCCTGGTGGCCCCGGTGCTGGCTCAACCGGGTGGCAGCGTCGGGCCGGCCGGCCCGGGCACCGACCCGGTAAAAAATCGCCGGGAGATGCGCAATGCCGCCAGGGGCATGATGATCCTCATCCAAGCCTATAACCCCAAGACCGTCACCACGTTGAAAGGCGGCGTGCAGACCCTGGGGACTTTTCCCCCCACCAATCCCACGCCGGGAGCTGCCGTCAGTGCCGTGCTGAAGACGGAGCAGGGGACTGTCACGATTTACCTGGTGCCGAACTGGTATCTGGAGGATCAGAAAATCGCCCTGAAGGCCGGCGACGAACTGGAAGTTACCGGCTCCAAGGTCAGCCTGATCAAGGGCCAGCCTGAAGGCATTATTGTCAGGGCCTTCAAGGTGGGCGGCAAGACCGTCACTCTCCGGGATGAAAGAGGGGTCCCGATATGGCTGGAGGGCCGGACCCACGTCCCCCCGGGGAAGTGAGCCGGAATGGGCGGATTTTGGCTTAAAACTTGAGAACCGAGGCCCCAAGCAGCATCTGGGACCGGAACTGCTTAACCGGCAGCATAATCTCAAATTTAACTTAGGGGACCTATGCAATGGCCAGGGTAACTTCTCTCACCATCTTTTTGCTTGTTGCTATGACGGCTGCTTGTACCCAGTCAGCCAGCTCATTGCCTGATAACCAGGAAAGTCGGACCACAGTGGCGAAAAAGTATTTGGAGGTCATGCCGCCTAAGGAATTGCTGCAAGGGGTGGCGAGTAGAGTAGCGCCGACCCTGTCGGAAGAAAATCGGAAAGTTTTTACGGAGGTTATGAACAGAGAGGATATCCAGAAAGCGGCTTACCGCATTATGTTGGATAGCCTGATAAAAAATTTTACGGTGGCGGAATTAAATGCCATGGTGGCTTTCTACGGCTCCCCGGACGGGCAATCCGCCTGGAAGAAATTCAGTCCTTATATGAATGAAATCATGCCCCCGATTCAACAGGAAGTAAGGAAGGCGATTGGCGAAGCACAAAAGCAACCGGAGACCAAGGAACCGGCAGCACCCCCACCCCAATCGGGACCGCCGGCTGCCAAGGAGCAAAAAGCTCCACCAAGCAAGAAGAAATGAGAGAGGAGCACGCCGTTATATGTCCTGGATAAGATTCGGCATCCTTACTTTGGGATTATTACTAATCTGCACCGCTTCGGCTACGGCCGGGGAAATTGAACAGCGTACCGATGGCCAGGGAACCATACATATTACCACCCCCAAACCGGATAAGGCCACCGACGAGGACGCCGACCAGGCCGCCAACAAGATTATCTACAGGGACGATGATATTAAGAAGGGAAGCCGTCCCAGGTCGCGCCGGCCCATAGATCCTTCTAGCTCTTTTTTCGGATCGCCAAGCAAAGTCCGGCCTTCTCCGTACTTGGATCCCCCGCCTAAGCCTGATACCGCAACGCCAAGCCCAGGCACCGGCGGCAAGTAAAGACATTCCTTAAAGCGGCTTGCTGCCGGCGCCGTCGGTTTTCGCCAACACCGCCATCGAGGGGAGGGAGCGATCCCTCCCCGCATTTCCGGGTTGGGTCAGCCCCATCCATCCACTGCTTTAGAAGGGGAGCGGATGTCCGAATTAGGCCGATTCTTGATAATCATCGGGGCCATCCTGGTGCTGGTGGGCGTGGTGCTGTGGCTGTCCCCCAAAATTCCCTGGCTGGGCCACCTGCCGGGAGATATCGTCATCAAGCGGGAGAAATTCAGCTTCTACTTCCCCCTGGGGACCTGCATCCTCATCAGCATCATCCTCACCCTGATCCTTTACCTGTTCCGGAAATAGCCGGGAAAAAGATTTTAAGGAGGGAAATCGGCCAAGTTCAAACCTTTTTCGACAGTCTCGCAAGTTAATTGCCATTATAGTATAGCAGGCCAGTTGTCACTTCTGATGTCGATCAACGTCAGCTTTTCCACCGGTTCACCCAAAACGTGGCTTGCCGTACTGCCCTTCTTTCCAGGTCCGCAGATAAGTTAGGTGTTCCGGAGTTGGATGGTCCCACAAGGGCGATGGCTTCCCCCTTATGGGATAGCTTCCATGGGTAAACCTCAGCCGCCGATAGCCGCCATGGATCGACAAAACGTAATTGGGTTCCCCAAGAGGTATTCAGGTCTATGGTTTTTGAGTCCCATGGCTTCCTTAAAGAAAGAAGCCAGCACCTCATCGGAGCAATCCCGACGCAAGACTTCTTTCAAATCGAACTCCGATTCGGCCAGCAAACAGGGCCGCAAGCGGCCCTGGGCCGTGAGGCGCAGGCGGTTGCAGGAACCACAGTGGTGCTGGCTCATGGGGCTGATAAATCCCAATTCTCCCGCGAATCCCGGGGGCTTGAAGATGCGGGCCGGTCCGGCAGTGGCGTCGGACGCCATTTCCGTAAGTTCGCCCAGAGCTGCCAGCCGCCGGTGCATCTCGGCCATCGGCAAGAAGTGACGCAGCCAATCCTGGTAGGAACCCGTGGGCATCAGTTCGATGAATCGCACCTGGAAGGGGCGTTCCCGGGCCAGGTATGCCAGGTCCAGCAGTTCATCATCGTTGATCCCCTTCATCGCTACACAATTGATCTTCACCGGATGAAATCCCAAAGTCGCAGTGCGCTCTATACCCGCTAAGACCTCAACCAGGTTGTCCCGGCCAGTGATTTTGAGATAGCGCTGGGGCTTCAGGGTGTCCAGGCTGACGTTCAGGTGGCGCAAGCCCGCCTCATAGAGAGCCGGGGCTTGGTCGGCCAGGAGCACTCCATTGGTGGTGAGGCAGATTTCGTCGACGCCTGGAATTTGCTGGAGATTCCGGATAAAATCCGCCAAGCCTCGGCGTACCAGGGGTTCTCCCCCGGTGATGCGGATCTTACGAATGCCCAACCGGGCGGCCACGCTTGCAACCCGCAGCAATTCCTCATACCGCAGGATTTCCGCCGCCGCCAATTTCTCCCACTCCTGCCAGTAGGTGCAGTAAAAACAGCGGAGGTTGCAGCGGTCGGTGATGGACATCCGCAGATAGGTGATCTTGGGGGCCATGGATTTGTCCATGTCAATTCCTGCTCATCCGCCTTTACCAAAGGGACAGTCCGGGTAGAGACAATTCGGGCAATCTCGGCACAGACCGCCATGACCCAGGAGGGCGAGCTCCATTTTACCGACGTGCTCCCCCCCCAGAATGCGGGGTAGCACCAAATCCAGCACCGTGGCTTGGTGGTGCAGGGCGCAGGCGGGGACTCCCAGAAGCGGCACGTCGCCCAGATAGGCCACCAGGAACATGGCGCCGGGCAGGACCGCGGAGCCATAATGAATTTCGGTGGCCCCGGCCTGGCGGATGGCGTGACGGGTGACATCATCCGGGTCCACACTCATACCGCCGGAAAGCAAGAGCACGTTGCAGCCCTTGGCGAGGAAGGCTCGAATAGTCCTGGCGATGGCCTCGGCGTCATCCGGCAGGAACTCCATTGCCGCCACCTCGGACCCCAGGGCTTCGATTTTGCCGGTGAGGATGGGGGCGAAGCGGTCTGGGATGAGGCCGTGGTACACTTCGTTCCCGGTGATAATCAGTCCCGCCCGGGCCTGAGAGAGTTTCTTAACCGCCACCACTGCGCCGTTCTGGCGGGCGATGGCTGCGGCCCGCTCGATGACGGCCCGCTTCATAATAAGGGGGATAGCCCGGGTGGCCGCCACTTTCTCCCCTTGCTTGACGGGTGTGTGGTTGTGCAGGGTGGCGCACATGACTTCGTCCACCAGATTAAAGGCCGCCAAAGACGGGACATTCACCTTAAGGAGGCCCGTGAACGCGGCATAGAGGTCTATCTTGCCTTCCCGGGGATTGTCTTCCCAGACGATCCCCTCTCCGGCCAGGGCTTGCGCCAGCATGGCCGCCGCCTCGTTTTCGTGGATCTCGTCCTTCTCCAGGTCGATCACGTAGAGGTGATTCTTCCCCAAGCGCTGGAGGCGGCAAAGATCGTCCTCGCAAACCGCGTGCCCCTGTCGGAAGGCCGGTCCTTTGAACTCACCGGGGCGGATTTCGGTGATGTCGTGCGCCAGTTTGAGACCCACAGCGTCTTCCACTTTAACGGTTTTAATCATCTCTCTTCCCCGCAATCTCACCCGGCCAAACGCCAAGGCCAGACGAGCCTTCGTCAGTGAGCTTGGTTGGGTCAGGGTTGGCATAAGGGGACCAGTTCATCTCGGGCCAGGCGATCTCCTGGGCCCCGGTAAAATAGGCCCCCGAGGCGCAAGGGCGGCAGTAGACGAAGCCGTTCTGCCTCACTTCCCGGTTATCCCGCACCACCTGGCCACACTTCATGCAGGCGACTTTGCGGCGAGTGGGGCCGGGGAGATCAAAGGGAGTAAGGTCAACCTTCACCTCCTGGACGCGAAACATGACGCTGTCCGGCATGACTTTGTAAGCCGTGGTTTGCTGCTGCCGCTGGTCCGGTTCGCCCGGGGCGTAAAGGGCCGCCAAATCCCTGGACTCTTCAGTGGAAATAACCCGAAAGGCCGTATTGGTCTCCAGGTCCACGAAGGTGGCGGCCATGATGCCGTAATCCACGAACTTGAGGGACCGCCGCCCCAGCTTGGCCTGGGTCACGTAAGCCACGGCGTCGCCGGTGCAGCGGTCCATTTCGATAAAGACGATGAGCTGCTTCAGTTGGGGATACGTCGGGGGAGCCACAAAACCCAGGAGCCGCAGCCCCAGCATGGCCATGCGCACCCCCACCACCTGGCCCGGGCAGAGATGGCCGTGGGCCGCCACCGAACCAGCCAGCAAATCCTCGAAGGTCTGCACCGAGGTTTTGGTATTCACGGATTTCTCCATCTCGGGAGGCTCCTGTTTCAGACCTTCACCAGCTTCACCTGGCTCTGGTAGAAGACGGCGCTGCCGCCCACCAGATCAACGAGGCCGGTATTTTTCAAGACCGGGTCCACCCGCATGGCGGCGTTGGCGTGGACGCCGGTGCCCCGGCGGGGATCGCCGGGGACGCTCACCCCATCGATAACTACACTTTCGGCCCCGTAGGCCCAGTGGCCGTGGCCCAGGGAAAAGGCCGTCACCCCCGGCCGGAGGCCCTCCTGGATCCGGACTTTGCCGATCATGGCCTTCTTGTGGCCGTGACCGAAATCCCAGACGCCTTCTTCATTGGTGGCAGAGATGACCTTCACCCGGTCACCGTTTGAGAGGCTCAGGCGGCGGGCATCCACGGGAGAGATGTCGATGAAATTCTCCGGGTACAGCGCCTCCAGCCAGTAGTTTCCGGAAGTGCGGCTCTTGGTCTGGGAGATCACTCGATGGGTGATGAGAGTGAGATCAAAGCCCTTGGGTTCATCATCCAGTTTGCGGCCCAGGACGTCGGTGGGGCTGTCCATGAAGTGGGCGTGAGCCATATAAGGTTTGCCGGTCATGGAATTTTTGGTGGTCGTCCATTTTTCCATGTAGATGCCCACCATTTTCCCGTACTTGTTGGCCATCTGGCCGTCCTTGTAGGCCTTCTGGTACTCCTGGAAACGGCCGCCGCGGTTCATGACGTAAACCACCCGGGGCCACCAGTCAGGGCCTACCACCCTCTGCCAGCGGTTCAGATCGTATATTGTAGGCGGCAGGTGGCGCCGGGCCTTCTCGAAGATCTTGATCTCCTCGGCGCTGGCCGCGGGGAGCTTTTCGGAGCCGTCGGGCTTGTCGCCGAAGGCGATGTTGGCTACCATGCGCAGATACATATCCTCGTCGCGCTTCAAGTGGAGGCCGGGGCCGAAGGCGTTCTCGCCAAAGCCGGGGAGCTTCATCTTTTCAGCAATCCCCAGAATCAAAGACTCGAGGGACAGGGGCATCTTCTCGCCATAGACCGTGACCGTGTCGGTCAGGGGCGCGGCGGCCGGCTGCCGGAAAGGCGCCACCTTGGGAGTCACCGAGGGGTGCGATCCGGCAAACTCCCAGCGCTCCAGGTAGGTCAGGTCCGGGAAGATGTAGTCGGCGTACATGGTGGTTTCGCCGATGACGATGTCGGAGGCGAAGAACAGGGGCAGCTTCTTGGGGTCCGAGAGGATCTCGATGAGCTTGTGCCCCGCGGGCAGGGAATAGACTGGCGACCCCATATAGAACATGAGCGCTTTAATGGGATAGGGGTAGGCGTCGCCGATGCTGGGGATCACTTCCTGGTAGATGTCGCTGGAGAAGGGATACCAGGGGCGCTTGGCCGGATAGCCTTTGAAGATAGTGCTCTTGTCGTACTTGGCCCCGTGCCGGATGATGGAGACCCCGAAGGGCTTGAGCTTGCCGCTCTGTTTGGTGAGATCAAACGGTTTGCCTTCTTTATCTCCCATAATATCATAAGTGTGGGCACTGGACAGACCCCCCATCCAGTCGTGGTTGCCGATGAGAGTGTTGAGGGTCATGTAAGTGAGGACGTTGTAAAACCCGGAGGTGTTCTGGGAGACGCCCCGATGGATGTCGGCCACCGCCCTTTTGCCGTGGCTGGTAAACTCCCGGGCCAGTTCCACCAGGTCCCCTTCCTCCAGGCCCGCCAGCTTGGCCCACTCGGAGAGCTTGCGGCTGCCGACGGTCTCCCGGAGAATCTGGAAAACGCTCTTCACCTTGATGCCTTTAATTTCGGTGTCCACCAGCAGGTCGCCCTCCACCGGGTTAGTCTCGCTGTTGGGGTCAAAGGGTTTGGGGGCGCCGCCGGAAAAGACCAGAAAGGAATCGAATTCCCACTCGCCGTCGCCTTTTTTCTTGGGCCGCTTTTCCTTGGGCAGACCCAGCTCCGAGCCCCGCAAAAAGGTCCCCGTGGAGCCGTCCGGATTGATTTTGACCAGCCAGGCGGTCTGGGTCCAGGTGGGCTCCCCGTCGGCCTTGGCCGCGGCCTTGTTGGCGTTGGCCAGATAGCGGGCGTCATAGCGCTGGTTTTCGATGATCCAGTGCATCAGCCCCAGACCCACCGCGGCCACGCCGTTGGGCCTGACCGGCAGCCATTTCCAGGCCCGGGCCGCGCCCTTGTGGCAACGAGGGTCCACAATGGCGATCTTCAGACGGCCGTCTACCAAGCCGCTGGTGATTTTTTGCCCCCGCAGCGGCGGGCCGTAATTAGCCTCATAGATATTGGCGCCTACGAAGAGGATGAACTCGGCGTTGCCGGTGTCCCCCTGCCAGTAAAATTTTTTAGAGCCGCCCCAATCGCCTTCCTCAAACTGGTAGCTCATGGCCTTGCAGGTGAAGTAGAGGGACCCCTGGCAGACGGTGGTGTGGCCGTGTTTGTTTTCCGTACCCAGAGCGCCGTTGATAAAGCGCTTCAACATATCGTCCCGCCCCGCTTTGAGCCGGCCCGAGTTGAAGACGAACTGGTTGTTCTTGGGCCCCAGGTCCGGGTGGTCCGGATCGATGAGGTATTTCAGGTTGGCCGCGTGCTTGGCCTTGAAGGCGGTCAGCTCCATTTTCTTGTCGGCTACCTGGGCCGCGTCTTCCGCCAGCTCCTTGGCGATCTTGGGGTCCTTGAGCACACAGATATCCTTTAAGCCCTCCACGTTCCCTTCGCCGAAAAGGTTGCCGCCGTTGACGATCTCGCTCACGGCTTGCTCAAAGGGGATGGTCTGTCACTTGTTTTCGCCCCGCTTGCCGGCCCTTTTGAGCACCTTGACGATGCGGTAGGGATCGTAGAGGGCCTGGATGCCGGCCTGGCCCTTGGGGCAGATGGAGCCTTCGATGGTGGCCGCCTCCGTAATGGCGGTCTTATAAGGAATCTGCGGCGTCATGGTCCAGGGGCTGTAGGGATTGCCGTCGATCTTGGCCAGCAGGCCGTCCACGAATTTCATCTTGATACCGCATTGGGTGTTGCACTGCTGGCAAACCGAGTATATCTGGTTTTCCGGCAG
>Ga0315268_10002852_pt1 | contig 19218 bp, 21 predicted proteins | sample C1_top_MG_FD_204535 | JGI IMG/M metagenome (GOLD analysis project Ga0315268, IMG submission 204535) | Sediment microbial communities from Yellowstone Lake, YNP, Wyoming, USA - C1_top | ecosystem: Environmental > Aquatic > Freshwater > Lake > Sediment | place: USA: Wyoming | collected 2017-08-01
CTCATATAAAGGCTTTCACTTTTTGCGGTGCTTATAAAGTATGAAGGTGTGGCCCCTAACTTCTACTAGCGTAGCGGCTGTTTGCTCTGCGACTTTGGAGGCGATCTGTTTGGCTTCGTTCTTGGCGAGGGCGCTTTTCAACATCTTGACTTTGACCGTCTCTTCTTTGTCCAGTTGTTTCTCGATTTCGTTTAGCAGATCTTGTGAGGCTCCGCCTTTGCCGATCCGTATTGTGGGTTTTTCTTCGCCCAGTTTGCGTTTGATGCGTCGTTTCTTTCCAGCTGTTTGCTCGTTCATGGTTTGGGTTTTTCCTCTTTTCTTGCTAGTGGGATTCTCGTGTGTTTGCCGCATTTGAGGCATGTGATTACGACGTGTGGTTCTCTCTTTTGTTGTGTGCGTACGCGGCAGTTGATTCCGGGTAGGATAAAGCTTTTGCAGTGTCTGCATATCTGCTGTCTGTATTCTTTTGGTAACCGAATTTTGGCAGCCATGGCTATTTTTCTGGCTGTTTGGGCGTAGTGTTGGGCTAGGGCTGGGTTTTCATGAAAGGTTTGGTTTGCGAGGCTCAGGAGTGTGTGGACTCGTTGACGTGCTATGTGTTTGGTTGTGGTGTTCATGTCCTTGCACTTTGTCCCGTTAGACGGTTCGATGCTGGTCTTGTAAGAACTGGTTTTTCCGATGTAAACCTTCTTGTGCTTGCGGCTGAGTGACGGTGTCGCTGTTAGATTTCGAATTTTTCTATTATTTTTCTTTCTTTTTCTCCGGTTATTTCTGCGAGGACGTGGATGTAGTTTTGGAGTCCGCTGTTTTCGATTCGTGGTTTTAGTAGTTCGTCTATCTGGAATATGCCGGCGGAGTTGGACATTGTTATTTTGATTGTTACGGGTTTCTTTTCGCCTTCTTGGATTTCTACTTTTTCGATTGAGAGTGCGGAGACGGAGTGGATGTCTACTTTTCCTGCTTTGAATGGGATTCTTGCTCTTCCTTCTTCCATGTCTAGGGCGTCTGCGATTCGGACGATGCCTGCTTCGACGGTTAGGGGTTGGATTTGTTGTTCGTGGGTGACTATGGCGTGTAGGATTTCGGAGCAGATTGTGGTGCGTTCTTCTTCTGAGTAGATGGGTTGCAGGTATTTTTCGATGAAGCCTAGGGCTAGTAGTGCGCCGTATTGTTCGTGGTGGTCTCTGATTACTGTCATGCCTAGGTCGTGGAAGATTGAGCTGAGTACGACGACTATTTCTGCGTCTTCGTTTTTCATGTTGTAGTTTTTGACGATGCTGGGTGTGACTTTTCTTTCTGTTAGGATTCTGAGGATTTTGAGGGCGGAGTTGGCGACGATTTTGACGTGTGTTGGGCCGTGGTCGGTGTAGCCCATGCGGTCGATGGCCATGACGTTTGAGCATTTCCATAGTGCTTGTAGTTTGGCGTCTTTTTTTACTTGGTTGATGATTTGTTCGAGTTTTTTGTTGTCTCGGGAGGGTATGTTGAAAACGTATGACACTGTGTTTCAGCCTCTGTTCGGTTTCATATCTTGGTGTCGTGATTTAAATCCTTACTTCGGTTGTTGTTTCGTGCGTGTTGCTGGGGGTTCTTGTTGGGCGGGAACGTTGTCGGGTGGATAAGGTCACAACGTTCGTAGTCCCCCCCTCGTTTTTTAGTTCGTTGCTGTGCGGTGCGGGCCCGTGCTGAATGTTACTGATAAAGGGTAGAGTAGGCTTTATAATTGGTACCCCCCCGGTATTTTTTCAGTCGGCTATGTTGCCTCTATGTTGGAGGTTCTTGTGCCACAGGTTGAACCGGGGTGAGTGTACGGGGTCTTACGCGGGCCCTTGGTGAATGTTAATTTCACATGGAGGAAAGCTGGCAAAGTTCGTGGGCTAGCTGGTCTTTCCACACGTGTTTTTGCAGAAGAGGGTTCTCTGAGGCTGTCTGTTTTTCTTCGGTGGTGAGTTGCGTTTTTGTTGACTGGCGCTGTTCGTTTGTTATTTGAATTGTGGCATGTATGCGGCGTGGGCGGTTAGGAGTTCGTCCATTGTTTTTTTGGCGGCTTTCATGTCGTGGACGTATGGGGATGTGAGGATTGCTTGGTAGAGTAGGTTTTTGTCGCCTGTGAGTGCGGCGTCTACGGTGAGTTGTTGCCAGTTTAGGATGTGGAGGCTGACTCCTAGGAAGACTTTTGGGAGGTCTCCCATGGCTATGGGGGTGAGTCCTCTCTTGTCCACTATGCATGGTCCTTCGACGATGGCGTCTTGTGGTAGGTTGGTGATGGCGCCCTTGTTTGGGTAGTTGACGCCTCCCCATTCTCTTCCTTCGTTGGCGATGATGCTGACCATTATGCCTACGGCTTGTCTGGAGTGGTGAAGGTGGAAGCAGTATTCGTGGCGGGTTGGGTCGTATTTGGCTCCTTCGGCCATTTTGTTGACGTATTTCCAGGCTGATTCGCTCCAGCCTAGTATTGAGGCGCGTTTCTTTTCGCTCCTGAGCAGTGTTTTTCTCTGTTTGAGAACTTCGTTGTGTTCCCAGAGCATCCAGCAGTGGTCTGGGCACAGGTTCAGGTAGCCGTAAGTTTCGAGCAGGCGCATTGAGAATTCCATGCCGGAATCCTTGGCGAGTTCTTTCTTCTTCTCCTTTATCTTCTTCTTGAGCAGGGGATAGCCGTCTTGTCCGTTGACTAGAAGGTCGACGAGCCATGTGCAGTGGTTGACGCCTATGCCTCTGGGTCTTAGGTCGTCGTTGACGCAGTATCGCCTGTCCATTGGAGGCATGTCGAGGATGTAGGGGAGAAAGCTCATGGCGAAGCCTGCGAAGCAGTCGCATATGGAGATGAATTTGGTTTTTGTCTCTCTTCGCACGGCGTCCGAGATGAAGTTGGCGGGGTTGATGTAGCTGATGAACCATGCGTCTGGGCAGAGATCTTCTGCGAGTCTGCAGTATTCGAGGGTGGCTGGTATGGTGCACTGGGCCATGAATGTGCCGCCGGGTCCGGCTGTTTCGTCGCCTGCGATTCCGTATTTAGTGGGGATCGTGAAGTCGTATTGCATGTGCTTTTCTCCGCCGATTCTGTAGCTGGGCATGACGAAGGTGGCGCCGTCGAGGGCTTCTTTGGGGTTGGACGTTTTGGTGAATTTCATTTTCACTTTGGCTCTTTTGGACAGTTGATCTCCCACTTTTGTCAGTAACGGTAGACGCGAGGGGTCGATGTCCATGAGGCAGACTTCGCTTCCCTCGAGAGCTTCCTTGTTTTCAAGCATTATGTAGGTTAGGGAAGGGACAAACGGGCTTCCACCCCCGAGGATAACTATTTTTTCTTTAGGCATTTTGGATCTGTTCAACGTTGTTTGTTATCAAATAAAAGTCTATTCCTGTCCAAGTTTCATGGGTTCAAATCGTCCTGAACATGTCGATTCACCTGGTGAAGCTAACCGCAAGTATTTAATAGAGAAAAAGTCTAAGGCGAGTTTATGGTGAAGCGTATACTGGTCTTTGCAGCACATCCTGATGATGACATCATCGGGGTCGGTGGTAGCCTCGCGAAACATGTGGAGCTGGGAAATCGGGTCTCTGTTTGTTACCTGACTTCTGGGGATTCTGGGAGTCTGGATTATACCAAGGAGGAGTTGACGAGAGTCCGAGAGAGTGAGGCGAAGAAAGCGGCGAAAGTGATCGGTTTCAAGGACCAAGTTTTCTTGAGGAATCATGACGGATACTTGGAATACGATGAGAAGAATCTGAAGAGGCTGATTGAGCTGGTGAGAGAGAAGCGGCCTGACGTTGTCTATGTTCATAGTGAGTCGGATGGCCATCAGGATCACAGGACGACTTTTCAGCTTGTGACTGAATCAGTTGGGAGAGCTGGTGGTCCTTGGTTTCAGGAGTGCAAGGGGAAGCCGTGGGTGACTGGGACTATTTTGGCTTATGAGGTTTGGACGCCGCTTTCCGAGTTCAACTACGTAGAGGACATTTCAGACTTCATGGACAAGAAGATTGCTGCGCTGAGGAAGCATGAATCGCAGATCAAGAATGTGCGGTATGACGAGGCGGCTGAGGGCTTGTCTAAATACAGAGGCGCCATAACTGGAATGGGCAAGTACTGTGAGGTCTTCAAAATCATGAAGGCTACTGAATTGTTGTGATCATAGCGGTTAGCCGCTAGCGCGCTAAAACCTTTTGTTCAAATGTGAGTTTGCCAGCGAGATTGGCCAACCATATGCATATTTGATAGCGCTTCAACTAGGTTCATAGTTTTCTTATCAACATGTGTAGCACGAGCTATGTCCGTCAACGTGATCAAGCCTACTAATCGATCTCCCTCTACTATTGGCAGTTTCTTAACTTTGTTTTCAAACATGAGTCGCGTGGCCTCGACAAGTTGCATGTCCGGATCTCCAACTATAACTTTCCTAGTCATTATTTCTGAAACCTTGGTTTCTTTCGGATTCCTGCATGTTTCTAAGACTCTCGTAAGCAGATCTCTTTCAGTCAGAATTCCAATGATCTCACCGTTATCTACAGCAACCAAACAGCCTATTCCGTTCTCATTCATCATCCTTGCAGCATCCTGCACAGAGACATCTCTTTCCAAAGTAATGACGCTCTTAACCATCAATTCCCGTGCTCTCATCACGTATCACACCCACGACCTTCTATTAATGCATAGAAAAAAGATTTATGAATTCCAGATTTTGATTCTTAGCGCGCGGCTAGACTTATTTATTCACGACATCAGCAACAATTGGTAGTCTTCTTAATTGTTGCTTATTTCCGCGTTCGCGAATAGAATTTGTGGAACGTTCTTCTATTGCTATTCTGATTAGGCAACTCTTTTGAATTCAATACAAGAGCTAGACTGTTTTCCCGTAGTCTCTTGCCACTGCGTACACGTCTAGTACGTTTATTATGCTGCCAGTGTTCAAGTCTACCACAGTGTTCCATTTCTTATCTCCAGGTATAGAACCGAAAGCCTTTGCCACCATGAAGATGTCGAGGATATTGACTGTTTCGTCATTGTTCAGGTCTGTTGACAACAACCGTTGGTTTTTCGTTGATGACGTCTCTTGTCAGTGTTTTGGCTCAAAATCCTGATGTGAGTGCAAAAGTAAGTCTTTATTAACCATCATACTTAACCTATTCAAAAAGGGATGAGCAAAGAAATGAAGACGTTTGATGCTGGTTCGGCATATCATTTCATGGAGAGTCTTGTCAAGGATGTTGGAAACCGAGAGTCGGGAACAGACGCAGAGGCTCGGGCGGCACAGAAGATAAAGGTTTGGTTTGAAGAGTTTGGGCTTTCCAACGTGAGAATTGAAGAGTTCAAGGTCCAGACAAGCCATATACTGAAAGAGGAGGTTTCGCTGCCAGACGGCACAAAGCTTCACTGCACGGCTGTCGGAAATTCTCTCTCGACTCCACCAGAAGGCGTTGAAGGTGAAGTAGTCATGCTAGAGTCAACATCGCCGGAGGCTCTGAGGAACATCGAGAACAAGATAGTTGCGTTGAGCATGGTCCTCTACCAGAAAGACTTCCACAAAGTCTTGAAAGCGAGACCCTTGGCCTTGATTTATCCTACTCGGACTCCCATGGCACCGACGATCTATCGTTCTATAAGGTCTGAATACGTTGAAAAAGGAGATATCCCAGCGATTTCAATGGCCCACGACGATGTGTTGAACGTGTTGAAGGGTCCGAAAAGGCTCAAGATAATCACAGAAGTGGAGAAGGTCACCGCTCAAAGTCAGAACGTTGTCGGGGAAGTGTCCGGGGTTCTTGAAGACGAAGACATACTTGCGTGTGGTCACTATGACACAGTCAGAAGCGTGATGGGGGCACATGACAACGCGGCGGGAACAGCTGTTGTCCTTGAATTGGCAAGAATTTTCGCATATGAAAAACTGAACCGAACACTGAGACTTGCAGCCTTTGGTTCGGAGGAACTTGGGCTTCGCGGTTCTTACTATTATGCCAAGAACCCGCAAAACACCAAGAATCTGAAGCTTTGTCTTGACTATGACGTTCACGGAATACTGCTGGGAAGTCTGGACGCGGTTGTCTTGGGATCGCAAGAGTTGAAGTCCATGCTGAACTTCACCGCTAAAGAGCTTGGAATACCTCTCCGAATCACGAGCGAATTGGGACAGGGCAGTTCAGACCATATGCCGCTTGCCTTCTACGGGGTTCCTTCGGTCTATATTGCACGATCAGGAGGTGCAGCTCAGATAATGCATACAGATCTCGAGGATCTGCGTTGGTGCGGGCCAGAAGCTTTTGTTTCGGTGGGCATGTTGAGTGAGACTCTGCTGACACGTCTGCTCAAGGCTGAAGAACTGCCTTTTGAAAAGAGGATTCCTGGTGAGATTGTTAAATCGGTTGAGAAGAGATTCGGGGACATGGGAATCAAGAAAGAATAATCTTGCCCAATGAATAGTGAAGGCGGGCACTGACGTAATAGTGATAGTGGGATCGAACCATCCCTGATGGTTGAGATGCACTCCTGCACTTACCTTTTTCTCATGTGCAAATATCGTGTCTGATCGGGTGGTGATAAGTTTTTCTTTACAGTATTTGTAAGAGTTCCTCGGTTGATTTGACCTTTAGGAACACGTCTCTTGCAAGTCTTATGACCGCGTCATGGTTCTCTTTGGTGGTTCCTGCGCACGCATCCTCAACTAGGAGGACATCGTATCCTATGTCTCCGCCGTAGATGGCGGTCGCCAGGACGCATTGGTCAGTCAGGAATCCCATTATAATGATGCTTTCGATATCCATGTTTCTCAGGACGAAGTCTAGATTGGTTCCTGTAAATGCTCCCCCGTTGGTTTTCGGAAAGACTAGTTCCCCTGTTATTGGTTTTACTTCTTCGAAAAACTTGCCTTTCTCCGCATCCATTGGTACGATGAAGTTGGCTTTTCTGTTTATCTTGGCTGTGTGTTTCGGGTTGTCGGTTTGTGCCCCTAGTTTAACGTGCATTATGTCGTAGTCTTTCTTTCTGCAGGCTTTCAGTATTTTCTGCGAGTTTTTGAGAACCTTCTTGATCCAGTGATCATATTCTCGCAAAGCTCCTCTCACCTCCTTCTTAGGCAACCCCGCGTTCACTGCATCCTCGAGGAGCGATTCTGGATTCACGAGGTTCTGCATGTCAATGAGAATCAAGGCAGTCTTCTTCGGTTTTATTTCGAAGTCAGGCAATGGCTTCGCAAGGGCCTTGAAAACGTCTTCCATAGTCAACTTTCTCACTTAACAACTCTCCGATCTCATCTGTGAAAAACAGAATGTATACAGACCGAGAATGCAATATATGATTTTGGATTTTCGAATCACACATGTTTACTGGCAAAGACTGTGCCATTCCACCGTGGCTGTGAAAGAATAACCTCGGTGCAACAATGCATTTTTCACTTGGTGGCCTGCCTTGAAACAAAATCATTGTTTTTTATGAAGAATCTCCAAGGGCGATTCTTCCATTCGTCTGCATAGTCCACGTTGATCCTTGTTGTTTGAGTGATATGTCTCTCATCTGCTTTTACCCCAGTTTCAATGTGCAACGGTGAAACGCAGAAGTCAGCACCGTTTTGTTCCTTCGATATGTGCATGGCCATGCAAAGCTTGCTTGGTCCATTGGTCAAGTTGACTGCGTGTCTCTTGGAAATTCCTCTGCGCTTCATTATGATTTCGACACCCATTAGGGGCTCTAACGCTCTTACCAAGATTGCTTCAGGTTTTCCAAGGAGTCTTCCGCTCGTAACATTCAGACAGAAGTACATTCCATAGATCTGATAGACGTATGCGTGTCCTTTTGGTCCAAATTGGACCATCGTTCTTTTTGTCCGGAGATTGTTGTAAGCGTGCGATGCTTTGTCCTCCGGTCCGATATATGCTTCTGTTTCGACGATTTTGCCCATCGTGGTTCCTTCGGGAGTCTCGTGAACGAGGAATCTCCCAAGGAGCTCTTTTGCAACGGTCAACGTGTCTCGTTCGTAGAATTCCCTTTTGAGGATCATATTTGATTCTTGTACGTTCAATTCTTGTATATATTGTGTGTTCATAAGCGATTAATATGAATACGACATCTGGAACGTTCTCAACGGAGCGGACGCAATGTTCGACGATCCTTCCGAGAAAAAGGTCTTGCATGCCCTCTCAACATCCACTCAGGAGATCGATCGATTATGCGTAGGAAGATTGGGAATTTTCTCCCGGCGCGCACTTCTACAAGCGGACTATAGAACACTGGTATGATGGTCATCTACCACAACTAATAATAAACCTGACCGGTCCATAGGATTCCCTCCAAAAGGTGCAAAACCTTGGGTAAGAGCGAGAAGTTCGACTTGGAGAGAATCCTTGACAAAGCTACTAGCCTTGGAGCGTCATACGCGGACGCTCGCTATCAATGTTTTGACGATGAACTGATCACCGTAGAAAACAGGGAGCTGAAGAGTTATTCTTCAAGAAGACTCAGCGGAATAGGGATCAGAATTATCGTAGAAGGCGCGGTTGGCTATGCATCCACAAGTGATTTGCGCCAAAGCTGTCTGGAGAGAAGACTTCAAAACGCCATCAAGGCTGCCAAATCCATCAAAGGTCAGAAGCACGTTTTTGTTGAGACTAGGATCAACAAGACCAAAGTCAAATCACCCGCAAAGATTGATCCTAGCAATGTTCCTCCCGAAGATAAAGTCTCGATAGTCTTGGATGCTAATAAGACCGCATGGATTAGCAGCAACGTGAAAAACGCTGTGACAAGACTCGGACTGACTAAGGACTCAAGACTCTTCATGTCAACCGAGGGAGCGCACGTAGAAGTCGAAACGACTCTGGTGGGTCTTTCGCATGCAAGCGTCGCAAAAGTCAATGGAGCCATGGAAAGCGTCAATGACTGGGGGGACTCTCGGTGTGCGGGATTTGAGTTTATCAAGTGCGGAGACTGGAATTCATTCACAGCGGGGGTGTCCAAACTTGCCATTGAGGCAGCAAACTCTGGAACTCCACCTCCTGGCACATACACCGTCGTGGTCGATCCAGAGGTCCTTGGACTCGTTGTCCACGAAGCGTTCGGCCACGCGTCCGAAGGAGATATTGTGTCCTCGGGGGAATCTGTACTTCGTGGCAAGCTCGGCGACAAACTGGCAAGCGACATGGTAACTATAATTGATGAAGGAACCGTTGAGGGCGGGTACTTCTATCCATTTGACGATGAGGGAACGAAAAAAGAGAAGACGGTCGTAGTGGAAAACGGAGTGCTGAAGAATTTTCTTCACAGCAGAAACACTGCGCACAGACTTGGGGGTAGACCAACTGGTAACGCGAGAGCGCAAGACTTCGACAACCTGCCCATAGTCAGACAGACCAACTACTACCTCGAGCCAAGAGGCTTCGAATTTGAAGAGATGATCGAGGGCATCGAATTCGGAATCTACGTGAGAGGTAAGGGGGCCGGTGGGGGAGAAGTCGAACCAGGCTTGGGAACGTTCACTTTTGGCGTTGGTCCTTCAAAAGTCATAAGAAAGGGCCAACTGGCCGAGACGGTTAAGGGCGTGGTTATCAGCGGCTCTATCCTTGACACGCTGAAAACGGTTGATGCTGCCGGGAAAGACCTGAAAATCAAAACGAGCGTTTTCGGCGGTTGCGGAAAAGAGGCGCAAAGAGCCACGGTTGGTTTTGGGGGTCCGCACGTAAGAGTTCGCAAGATGACCGTGGGAGGAAGGTGAAACAATGGAATTGGCTGATCTGGCAGTTAAGAAAGCTCTCAACGCAGGCGCAACTGAAGCAGAAGCCTATGTACAAAGAACAAATACGATCTTCGCCACATTCGCAGACAAGATTGAGAACCTAAAAACTGTCGAGTCTACTGGAATAGGTTTGAGGGTGGCCATAGGCAAGAAAACCGCCATCTATTCCACCTCTATTCTGGACGAAAAGGAGATCAGCGAGGTGTCGATGCGAGCGGTCAAGATAGCTAAAGTGACCTCTGAAGATTCACACTGGAATCATTTCAACAAGAAATTCGCTAAGACATCTGTTGAAGGGTGCTATGATAAAAGACTGGAAAACCCTGACTACAAAGAAATCGCAGAAACGTTGATGTCGGCAGTAGGTTGCATGAAGGATTATGACAAGCGAGTCAGGCCTACACGTAGTTTCTTGGCCATTGCATTAGAAAATGTCTCGGTTGCAAACAACTACAAGGAAAGCAGCGAAAGAAGAGAGACAGAGATAGGTGTTTTTCTGGCATGTAAGGTTCAAGAAGCCGGGATGAACAGCACTGGGGCAGAACAGCAGCAAGCCAGAACTTGGAAAGAAATCAAATTCGAAGATCTAGCCACCAAGGCAGCAGAAAAGGCCGTGAAGTACTTGAAGGCAAAGCCTATCATGAGCGGAAAAATGTCTGTAATTATCAGAAACCAGATCTTTGCAAATGTCTTGGCAATCTTTCTGAGCGGGCCGATAAACGCTGATTGGGTGCAAAAAGGAAGATCGCCACTTTCAGGCAAACTTGGAAAACAAGTGGCCTCTGAGAACATCGACCTCGTCGACGACGGAACAGCCCGAGGAGGTTTGCGAACAAGACCCTTCGACGACGAAGGACACCCAACTCAAAGAACTCCGATCATTGAGAAGGGTGTGCTCAAGAGCTACCTTCATGACACCTACACTGCCTCACAGGACAACGTGGAATCAACCGGAAACGCCAGCAGACTCTTCGGCTACTGGACTAGACCGGAACCGTCGCCGAGCAACTTGATTTTGCAATCTGGAAAAACGAAGCTCGAAGAAATTATCCGGGAAACAAAGAAAGGATTGTACGTTGACCAGACGATCGGAGAGTGGCTCTCAAACCCCGTCAGTGGCAACCTCAACGCTACGGTGACTCATGGGTTCCTCATAGAAAACGGCAAAGAAACTCAGCCTGTCAATGGAGTGATAATTGCAGGAAACTTCCACGAGCTGCTCATGAGCGGAGTAGAAATTATAGGCAATGATGTCCGGAACAGCATGGGAACAATCGGCATGGGCATCTACTCGCCGACAGTCAAACTTGCTCAACTGACAATCGCTGGAAAATAGCCCGCACACATTGAGTCTGCAAGCTGCTATTATTGGGTTCGATCGCCTAACAGACATACAAGATGTCTGAGTACTCAGGAAACGAAAATTAGAAACGTCAACCGTGGACAAACCCGGAGGACTTTTCAACATACAGGTGCAAGGGGGCGGCATTCGAACCCGTTAAATGTGGAGACTTCTCCCGAAGTCCGTCTTCACATGACCGTTTTCTTCTAAGAAGAGACGGGTCAAACCAAGTTAAAAAGAGTGATGTGAATTGTTCTATGGTGAAAAGATGAGTGACGCCAGACCAGTAAGGTGCCAAAAATGCGGAAAACCTTTGGGCTACGTGACTGTGTTAGCAAAAGGTCTAACATCATTGCCGCAACCTCTTCAAGACGTGAAGTTAGTCGCCCTTTGCATGGAGTGTTTCGAGAAGAGAAAGTAGTCAATGGGTCAAACTGGCACTTGCCCAACTCGCCTAAATAGATATGCAAGCGAGGCAGTCGCAAGTGGCATCACAATGTCCCACACTATGAGACCGCCAAGCAAGATTTCTATGGGCAAACTAAATGCGTAGGCTATGGGCGTGAGTATGCCAAGGATGCCGTTCGCAACGAAGAGCCATCTGACTAGACCTTCTATTTTGCCTTTGCCAAAAACTGGGGCAGCGAATAGCGTGGAAAGTCCCATGAAGAAATATCCCAAAACTTCAATCACCCACATCATGGATTGATCATTCGTCATATCAAAAATAGATGCGTCAAAAGTGCTCTGACGCACAAAGGTCAACTGTATGAAGTAGTTCATGCTAATTAGGGTCGCATAAATGATGGCAAATGAAAGCCCAACAAGACTGAAAACTTTCCTCTCATCAGATGCATAGCAGTGAACCGAAACCATTATTATAAGAAATGACGAAGTCAACAGAAAACCAATGACGGTTGCAAAGGGTTGAATTGAGGCGGTGGCTGTGATGCCAGCGACTGCCACTAACAAAGTAGCGACAGTTGCCGACCAGAACCCCAGCAGACGAACATACCCTTTGTCTGTCGGGTGGAACGTAGACACAAATCATTCCTCAATCTATAATCCTAGGTTCGGCTATAACTTTTCCGCAAAATCAAAAACTGGCTTAAAAAGAGTGATGGAAGCACGTTCTATTTGGCTTGAGAATTTCTGGTGCTGAGTCTAGTTAGTATTTTGGGTTCTTTCCATTCTTCTCTTATTCTTGAAGGTAAGTCTTGACTAGATTATTGTAAACATCATCTTTGGTGTAGTCGAAGGTTATGATGCGTTTCGGCGTGACTTTTACTATTACCATTCTTACTTTGTCAAGAGCGGCTTGAACGAAACGTTCAAACTTATCTCTTGGAGCACGATAACTCTTTTCCCACACTGAAAGAGCCATTTGGTAAACATTGTCATATTCCAGTTCTGCCTTACCATAGATGAGAACACCCTGTGCACTTCCAGTGTCAATCAACACCGTAACATCATTGTTCCGTTTGATGTTTCTGGTCTTTCGGCTTGAGGCATAAGATAACAATACGATTTGACCGTTCATGTATCGGTAACTGACAGGAATGGCATGTATAGTTCCGTCTTTGTTGTGGGTGCAAATCCTTGCTGTATTGTTCTCTTTAAGCAGAGATCCAATCTCTTCGCTGGTGAGGGGTGGTGCTTGACCAGTGTATGACAATCTTTATCACCACTCTATAGTTCTTCTGGTTCTGCTATAGCTTTTCCGTGAAATCAAGAACCGTCTCAAAGAGACGGATAGAGGATAACACGCATATTTCTGCTACTTGCTCGATAGGCAGCGCGCGCGCCAAATGGAGATATCTCCCGAACAACGAAATTGGATTGCCGAGTTCTATTCAGCCTTATCCAAGAACAGAAAGGTCATACTGGCTTAAAAAGACTGATAGAAGTGTCTTCTAATGTCGTTGTATTCTTATCGTGCGATTTCGAGACTAAGATCGATCGATCTCTAGTTGCGTTTGTCTCTGTGTAATCCTAGAATTCAACCAGCATTCTTCATCTCAAAGCTCAGTTCAAGCTACAAGGCTCAGTTAATCCGTTTTCTCTGGTTTGGGTATTCCTATCCATCTTGGAGTTCTATTCATGTATTCACGATAAGTATCTCCATACTTCTCTATAAGGAAGGGTTCTTCAGCACCCACTACGTAGTAGTGTATCAAAAGAAACTTTGCAATTGCTAATAATAGAAAAACCCAAGAAAGACAGGCTATGCCGATGCTTATGCTTACCAAAACTTCACCAAAATACAAAGGATGTCTTGAAATACCATAAACACCTCTAGTGACTAGCTCATTTACTGGTGTAGTGGCAAGATTCAATAACCCTATGACTAAAAAGAACATGACTGGCAAATAGATGAGTAAACCAACAACGAACCAGATAGTGTTTAGTTTCAATGGTAAGAATATACTATAAGCATATGACAAAAGCATAATTGGAAAATATAGATTACCTGCTGTTTTCGCTTTCTTAGTAACACTTGAGCCCTCTTCATGCTCCCTTTTACCTAATATTTTGGAACCAAAAATGGAAATAATTATGATAGGGAGAATGAAAATCCAAGCGTTCCATAAGCCTAACTCGAAAGCTGGAATAAGTGACATAGTTCCCCTCTTGCATCTACTATTATCAAGTATCTAATACTTTGGCATGCGTCATTTAGAATAGATCGAAGGTTCTCAAGATTGACTTTCCCACAAAACCAAAAACTGGCTTAAAGAGATTGATAGAAGTGTCTTCTATTGATTCATACTCAGAGAGGTTCTGCTTTAACGTTTTTGGCGATTTTTCGCACGAACCGAACGAAGCCAGTAGATGAAAAACAATCTGGTAGGAAAGGGAAAGTGGACAGAATGTCTTTCATTTCTGCGAATTGTCTGGAAGCGATGTTTGAGTTATCTTCCAAACGGCAATAAGGTTCAAAGCGATTATCCCCAACAGAACGATGATGCTCCAGTTGTATATGCTAAAGACATTATTTGAAAGGACTGGGTCAAAATCACTTGTAGTACTTGTCCAATATCTTATGCTAAGAGGTGTCCAGAACCAACTAGCAACATAAGGAAAAATCAGAATGCTTCTCCATGCCATCAAATCCAAGATGAGATATAGTATCAACAGAACAAAGTTAGCCAACCCCAGTTTGAACAGAATCTTGTTCATTTTCTCACAGGTAGGCAACTGTTGAATGGGTTATAAGAATTCATTGTTTGGGTTTACGCTATAACTTTTCCGCAAAACCAAAAACTAGCTCAAAAAGAATATGCCGAAAGCACAAAACAGAAAGACTATTCTCGAATCGGGATAAACTTAAAAGACTTTTTAACACGTAGTTATTCAAGGAATTGACCGTGACAATTCCATATTTCAGACCTAACACTATCTATTGTGGTGATTGCAAAGAGGTTATGGCGAAATTTCCTAATGAATGTGTAGACTTGATTTATGCTGACCCGCCTTTCTTTTCCAATAAAAGCTATGAGGTGCTTTGGAAGGATGGTTATGAGAAACGGGCTTTTGAAGACCGATGGAAAGGCGGAATCGAGAATTATATTCTATGGATGAAAGAAAAGGTAGAGCATTGCTATCGAGTCATCAAAAAAACAGGCTCGATGTTTCTTCATTGCGATTGGCACGCAGTTCATCACCTTCGTGTTCTAATGGAGCAAATCTTTGGTGAATCGAATTTCCGAAGCGAGATAATTTGGCAAAGAACATCATCCCATAACGACCCAAAGAATTTTGGGAATATCACCGACCACATTCTCTATTTTGCCAAATCCACCACATTCACGTGGAATCGACAGTATGTTCCGTTCTCCAAAGAATACATCGAGAAATGGTATCGAAACGTGGATGATAAGGGGCGAAGGTATATGTCGAGCGACTTGGCAAGCCCTCATCCTAGACCAAATCTCACTTACGAATACAGAGGTTTCAGACCCCCCGCTAATGGCTGGAAAGTTTCGCTGGACGTTATGAAGAAAATCGACGCTGAGGGTAGGCTAATCTTTCCGAAGGAAAAGAATGGAATTATCCGTCGGAAGGTCTATCTGGATACGAGCAAAGGGCAAACCCTTCAAAACCTTTGGTCTGACATCACCCCTATCCATTCTCAATCGAAAGAAAGGCTCGGTTATCCGACTCAGAAACCCGAAGCACTCTTAGACAGAATCATAAACGCTTCTTCTAACCCTATGGATATTGTTTTAGACCCGTTTTGTGGTTGTGGAACAGCTATCGTTGTGGCTCATAAACTCGGTAGGCAATGGGTAGGAATTGACGTTTCTCCGACAGCTTGTAACCTTATGGCTAACAGAATGCGAAAACTTCACGTTTCGCCTAACATTATGGGAATGCCTTTCTCAGAAGAAGACCTTAGAAAACTTCCACCCTTCGAATTTCAAAATTGGGTTGTTCAAAGACTGTTCGGCAGAGTTTCAGCACGGAAAAGTTCAGATATGGGCATAGATGGTTTTACGTTTGAAGGTGTTCCTATTCAAGTCAAACAGTCGGACGATATAGGTAGAAATGTAATTGATAATTTTGAAACGGCAATAAGGCGAAGAAAACAAACAAAAGGGATTATCGTGGCTTTCAGTTTCGGTAGAGGGTCTTTTGAAGAAATCGCTAGGGCACAACTTCACGACAACATTGAGATTAAAGCCTTGAGTGTCAAGGAATTGCTCAAGAATCAAAACCAAACCGATTATAGTCAAACCTCAAAGAGTGAGCAAAAGCACCTCTGATAAGAATGAGAAATACAAGCCAGAGACGGATGTGTTCGTCTTCAATCATCTGAAACGTTAGGTTCTTTCTTTCGTGCTTCATTTCTCTCGAAAGCTAGGGCTAAGATTTCGTTTGGAGTCTTCGGTTTATTCGGTGTTGGCATATACTCGTCTTGGTCGAGTTTCTTGAATTGGGGACGAGCCAAGTCTTCATTGCTTTCGAGAGCCGCTTTTACGAGTTTCTCCATCGTTTTCGGGTCTGTAATGCGTGTCATCTGCTTAATTGAAATCTTCATCTGTTCCAGAGTTATTTTATCGCCGTACACAATTTTGGCGTATTGAGAGGCTTTATACAGCTTGTCGATTGTTGTGTACATGTTATCTCACGACTTGCGATAGACTGCACAAGCCCTATTTATAAAGTTTAGCCGAGAAAGACCATGCTCAAAAAAGTCCATATATATGCACCAAACATGTCACCGTGCCGTTTTTTAGTTCATGTTAGTGATTGACAATTAGCAGTTACTCTAGTGGGTATTGTTACTGTTATCTGTACGACTACTATTATCCTCTATTCATCCTCTATGCCGACAACGTATAATAATAGAGTACTAAACAAACAGAACCTTCAATTGAGTAAGAACCAATGTTAGAACCTGTAGAACTAGATAGAGAGATAGAAGATTCAGATTAGCTCGCACAGGTTCAACAATACTGCAAAAAAAGCCACGTATAGACGTTTATTGTAAGCGCGCGCGGCAGCCAACAGAAGAAAGAATGAGCTGATAGCGGAGCTTGACAAGTTAGGTTATAGAATTTCAACATGACCGCTGGGATTTGAACCCACGCACGAACCTTCTTTACCGAAAGAAGCTTCACCAAGAAAACTGTCCCTTTCGTTCATAGCTATCTGTCCTCTAGGTATAGCCCATACCCAAGTTTGATATATATGGGTTCATAGAAAGCTTTTGTCATATCGAACAGATACTACTAACGGAATTGGTCCATTTGCGATTGCTGAAACCTTCTGGAGGCCACCTCAAGAAAAACGCTGAAAAAAATCTCGCAATCGGAATTATGTGCCTGACTGTCTTCCTTGTGTTATTTATCACTTCTATCGACGGTCTACCGTTATACATAGACGCAGGTCGATACGAGACCGCTCGTGGCATAGCTCTGGGTCTGCTCATTGTGGGTTGGTACTATTTCCTATTTCTTCAGTATCAGACTTACGAGAAAGGTATAATAGGAGAACGGAAGGTGACCAAGACACTCTCAGCTTCTTTGAATAACGAATATTCAATGTTTAATGACGTCAACCTGGAGAATATGAAAAGTGGAAATATCGACCATGTCGTTGTTGGGCCTACAGGAATATTCGCAATCGAAACCAAATACCGTAAGGGCAAAATCAGTTACTATGGTGACAATTGGGAAGGGGTTGGGAGAAAATCGCCGAGCAGGCAAGCACGAATCAATGCAATGAGGGTCAGGAAAATCCTGACTTCTTCAGGTCAGAAATCAAGACTTTTGTGGGTTCAGGGAATTGTCGTTTTGGCAGACCCTAGAGCCGAGGTAACAGCGAGAAAGCCCCCAGAGCAAATCAAGGTCTTCAGATTAAACGAGTTGGCGGATTACATTGTGAGCCAACCTAGAAGGTTTGAAGCTTGGGAAATTGGGCAAATTGAAGCCGAAATCAAAAACAAAATCCAATCGACGAACAAATAAGACCGAGGTCTAATTGACGGGCAAATCTATACTGCTTTTACGCTTTCTTTCTGCTTCAAAGTGCGGGGGGTGGGATTCGAACCTAGAGATTTCTTTGTCTCAAGCAAAGAACTCTCGGTAAGAAATCTTTTTTTCATATCCTTCTCCTCAACTTTGACATTGACGAATACCATATTTAAACCATGATGGAAGAATCCTCTATCACGATTCTTTACTCCCCCCCTCTGGAATAAGATCCGCAGTTAGGGCATCTAGCCTGTTTGACCCTATCATATCTTACTTGACAATATGGACAAGTAACCAAGTCTGAGTCAAGTTCTCCTCTCAAACATTTTCTCTCATATTCCTTCTCCGTCGTGAAACTCGTGCATTCTTCAGCAAGATTTAGCCTACCAGTCAAGTTAAACCCGAATTTAATACAGCTCCAAACAGTAACCGTTTCATATTCTTGTGGTAAACCAGTTAATGCGGCAAAGATATTAGTTAAACTTGCCTTCTCCATTTCTACCGATCTTCTGACAGAATAAGCACAGTTGCTACAAACCTTATTTGTCTCACTGTCTTCTTGACCTTCGACTGTTTTCATAAGAATCACTTTCGGTTATCCTTAGGCTTAGGCTTTATGAACTCTGGATCTACATTGAATAAGAACCCGTAGGACTAAACTAGAAGTTAAGCCCAACCCACAAGTGTGCGATGCCCATAGCCGAATGTTTGGTTGTTACGGATTCGTAGTAAGGTATGGGAGTTGTATAGTAGATTAAACCTTCGTATCTATACCATAACCCTATTCCAGATCAACAAGAGAAAAATAGAGTCAAGAGAAATACTCCACCCCCCTCATACATAGGGCTCGTTTTCGGAATCCCAAACCGGAATTAGAGCCCGCATGAACATTCAACATGAACCCAGTTATGATTGGGTATTTCTACGCGGTTAACCCCTATCTTTATGAGTAAAGTTTGCTAAGCGTGATATTGGGCTCTAAAAAAACATCTAGACAAACGAATTCAGCTTCAACAAATAGTCACCCCTTCAAATAAACATGACATGTATCCAGAAATTAATGGGAATAAAGGGTGGATGGGTGTGTCAGGAATTCACCCTTAACGCTTTCTTCACTTGATTGCCAAGTTTGCTGTCCTCGATCTGTTGTTCCTGCCCATTCACGCGCCAACCGGAATCCACAGCCGTATCCTATTCTCATAACATACTGCCTATATGACATATGTCATAATTCCCCGTTGAAGAGCACGGATAATTCCGAATAGGGTTCAATCAGAGGGGCTTAATCCGAGGACGACTACTACTATACTAACAAATAACCAATCCGAGGAGAAGGCAGCGTCCTCCGTTATGAAGCCCCCTCCGTTATGAAGCATGGTCAATCCGTCCTCCGTTACGGTTAATGCCTTCAGTCTCAGAACCTAAACAGCAACCATTATTACGAGTCAATTAACCCCTAGTTGAATCATCCATCCATAGATCGTAGTATCCATCATCCATTGTCAAGTATGAAAAAACTGGAAGATCAATGCTTGTCAACCCGAACCCCAATGTCATATCGTCTATGACGCCTTTCACGCTAGTCATTCAATATACCCATAGTCAATGTTGACACCGCCGTTACCACCAACAATTATGTCAACTAATGTGTTGTTTCTTTAGGGTTTGTTAT
>Ga0315268_10002853_pt1 | contig 19213 bp, 19 predicted proteins | sample C1_top_MG_FD_204535 | JGI IMG/M metagenome (GOLD analysis project Ga0315268, IMG submission 204535) | Sediment microbial communities from Yellowstone Lake, YNP, Wyoming, USA - C1_top | ecosystem: Environmental > Aquatic > Freshwater > Lake > Sediment | place: USA: Wyoming | collected 2017-08-01
GGGGGGGGGTGGGGGGTGGGGGTAAATCCTCTTGGCACAGGCTTTCCAGCCTGTGCCAGTCCTTGGCCCCTACCCCCGACCGATGAACCATGCCCATTGACGTAGACCTCATCGTCTTCGACCTGGACGGCACCCTGGCCGACTCCCTGGCGGACCTGGCCATTGCCGCCAATTATGCCTGCCGCCGCCTGGGGCTGCCGGAGCACCCCCCCGCGGCCGTCAAGGACATGATCGGCGGCGGCGAGCGCAAATTCATGGAACGGGTGGTGGGCCCGGCGCACCAGGACCTGGCGGCGCCGTGCCTGGAAATCTACCTGGACTATTACTTCCGCCACTGCGGCGACTTAACCCGCCTCTATCCCGGGGTCCGGGAGACCCTGGCGGAGCTCTCCGGCCAGAAGCTGGCCGTGCTCTCCAACAAGCTCCAGCGCTTGACGGAGAAGGTCCTGGAAGTCTTGGGGGTCGCCTCCTTCTTTGCCGCGGTGCGCGGCGGGGGCCCGGACCTGCCTTTGAAACCCGCGCCCCAGCCCTTGCTGGCCCTCATGGGGGAACTGAGCGCGGCACCGGCGCGCACCCTGATGGTGGGGGACAAGCCCGCGGATATCCAGACGGCCCGGGGGGCCGGCGCCTGGGTGGTGGCGGTCACTTACGGCTATGGGGACCCGGAGGCCCTGGCCGCCGCGGCCCCGGACTTCCTGCTCTCCCAAATCTCCGGTCTCAAATCCCTCCTGGCCTGAGCCAGCCGCGCTCCTCCAGGGCCCCCTTCACAAGAGGCGGCGGGCAATTTGGTTGACAGCCCGGATTCTGAGCCATATATTTTTAACGTTAGGCGGTGTAGCTCAGTCGGTTAGAGCATGCGGCTCATATCCGCAGTGTCCGGGGTTCGAATCCCTGCACCGCCACCATGTCGTTTAAGTACTTATTAAAATTTCAGGGAGGATGGTTATGAAAAAACTCGTTACCCTGGCCAGCGTGGGGGCTTTTCTCTTGAGCCTCCAGGGGGGTGCTCTGGCCCAGGAGAAGGCCCCGCCCGTCCCGGCGACCCCGCCCGCGGTGGAGAAGGCCCAACCTCCGGCCGTAGAAGCCCCGGCCCCGGCGCCGGCCAAGGAAGAAGCTGCCCCGGCCACCACCAAGGATACCAAGAAGGGCAAAAAGGCCGCGGCCAAGAAAGAGAAAAAGGCTAAGACTTCTAAAAAGAAGAAGGCCAAGACCGAGGAAAAAGCGGAATAGCCACGCCGCGACCTTAATCCCGGGATTCGGAGGCCGCCCGGCGTCCGCATCCCCCTGACCACTTCCCTGACGGAGGATCTGGATGAAAAAATTGCTGGTCGTGGCCACCGCGGGGATCTTCCTCCTGAGCCTGGAAGGGGCCCGGGCTCAGAAAGAGGTGCAGCCCCCGCCGGTGCCCCCGCTGTTGGAATCTCCCAGACCGCTGGCCCAGCCGGAGACCAAAGAGCCTGCCGCCCCCAAGAAAACGGAGGGGGAAAAGGCCGCCGCCACCGCTTCTCCCAAGGCCAAAACCGGCAAGAAGTCTTCGAAGCAGGCCAGGGCCCAAACCAACGGCAATAAAAAGAAAACCGCCAAGGCTAACAAGAAACAGGCCAAGAAGGCCGCCAAGAAAAAGCCGGCGGTGGCAGGGCCAAAGCCCCAGTTGGACGAAGGTCCCGATGAGGGCTAACGATTAGCCGCTTAACAATGTCCTCGTTTATAGAGGAGGAGAAGGGCCATGAAACTTCGGTTATGGATGGGTATTTTGGTACTGGCGGTGCTCCTGGTACCGGCCGCGGCAGCCGCGGCCGTCCAGCCACTCGCCTGGGACGGCGCCCAATGGAAAGAGTTTACCCCAGAGATCAAGACGGCTTATCTCAAGGGCGTCCTCAACATGGCTGCTTACGAAACCGCCTCGGGTGGAGCCGGCCGGGCTGTCTGCATTTCCCGAGCCTTTACCGAGGAGCTCAAAACCAAAAACCTCGGCCAGGTCATCGCTGAGGTGGATAAATTCTACAAGGAAAATCCCGACAAAATGAAAATGCCGGTCATCGATGTGATGATGCGGGCCTCCACCAAGCTTTGCCCGCCGGAGACTGCAGCCAAGGGAGCGAAGAAATGAAAAAGATCGCCATCCTCGTCTGCGTGGCGGCGTTGTTGGGGCTGGCCTCGGCCGCCGCGGCCCAGGGACCGGCAAAAGGATTTCTCTGGGATGGCAATTTCTGGAACAAAATATCCCAGGATGCCAAGCTGGGGTATGTGGGGGGCATCGGCAACCTGGCGGACTTTGAATTCTCGGCCAGCAAAGGCCGGTCCCCCTGCGTTTCCCAGGCCTTTGTGGAGGGCCTGAAAAGCCAAACCCCGGATCAAATCGTGGCCGCGGTGAACAAATACTATGCCGATAACCCCGGCAAGGTGGGCACCACGGTGATTGAAGTGATCTTGAAGCGCTGCACTTCGGTCTGCCCGCCGGCGCTCAAAGATTGAGGTAAAACGACCATGAAAACCATGCTTATCCTGGTCCTGGCCGCGGCCATCTTTGCCGGTGGCTGCTCCGGGATGTCCTATACGGAACAGCGGATGCTGAGCGGCGGCGCCATCGGCGCCGGCACCGGGGCGCTCATCGGCTGGGGGGCCGGTAACGCCGCGGCCGGAGCCGCCATCGGCGGCGGCGCCGGGGTCCTGGGCGGATACCTTTACGACCAGTACCAGAAATCCCACGGCCGGCCCTGAGCAGCCGTAGCAGCAACCGCGTCATCAGGGGGGAGAGCAAATGAAAAGTGCGGTGACCCTTGTCTTGGTGGGGATACTGCTGGCGGGGGGCTGCTCCGGCATGTCCACCACCCAGCAGCGGGTATTGAGCGGCGGCGCCATCGGCGCCAGTAGCGGCGCCCTGGTGGGCTGGGCCGCGGGCTCGCCCGCGGTGGGGGCGGCCATCGGCGGCGGCGCCGGGGTCGTGGGCGGCCTCCTCTACGACCAGTACCAGAAATCCCAAGGCCGGCCTTAACCTTAGGATAGCCTTCGGGGGAGGGCATTAGTCGGTAGCGGCGGGCCTCCGTGCCCGCCGGAACCCTTAACCCCCTCCCCCCAATCTCTTCAAGTAAACCATGAGCACTGCCAGGGCGGCGGGGGTGATGCCGGAGATCCGGCCGGCCTGCCCCAAAGACCGGGGCCGCACTTCCTGGAGTTTCTGCCGCACCTCGTTGCTTAGCCCCGGCACAGTGTCATAGTCAAAGTCCTCGGGGATATGCTTCCCCTCCGCGTGCGCGAATTTTTTGGCCGCCTCCTCCTGGCGCCGCAGGTAGCCCTCGTACTTGTACTTGATCTCCAGCTGCTCCACCACTGAGGGCGGCACCGGAGGCTCCTCCCCGGCCAGGCGGTAGAGGGTGGGCAGGTCCAATTGGGGGCGCTTCACCAGGCTCAGGATGGGGGTGGGGGCTTTCAGGGCCGCGGTGCCCCGGGCCGTTAGCTCCCGGTTCACGCCGGCGCTGGGATAGACCCGGCGCCCGGCCAGCCGGGCCTCCTCCTCCGCCATGAGCCGCCGCCTTTCCCTGACTCTCTCTACCGCCTCCTGCTCCACCAGCCCCAATTCATGCGCCCACTCGGTGAGGCGTGCATCCGCGTTGTCCTCCCGGAGCAGCAAGCGGTACTCGGCCCGGGAGGTGAACATGCGGTAGGGCTCCCGGGTGCCCCGGGTCACCAGGTCGTCCACCAGCACCCCCATATAGGCCTGGGAGCGGCTGGGCACGAAGGGCGGGCGCCCCAGCACCTGACAGGCGGCGTTGACCCCGGCCCATAGCCCCTGGGCCGCGGCTTCTTCATACCCCGAGGTGCCGTTGATCTGCCCGGCCAGAAACAGCCCCCGAACCCGCTTGGTCTCCAGGGTGGGCTTGAGCTCCAGGGGATCCACGTAGTCGTATTCGACGGCGTAAGCCGGGCGCATCACCTCCGCGGCCTCCAGCCCGGGGACGCTGCGGAAGAGCTGAAGCTGGAGGTCCACCGGCAGGCAGTTTCCCAGCCCCTTGGCGTAAATCTCCTGGGTGTCCCGCCCCTCCGGCTCCAGAGTCACCTGGTGTGAGGCCTTCTCCGGGAAGCGCATCACCTTGTCTTCCAGGGACGGGCAGTAGCGGGCGCTCACCCCCGTGATCACCCCGCTGTACAGGGGCGACAGGTGGATGTGGTCCCGGAGGAGGCGGTGGGTCTCGGGGCTGGTGTGGGTGACAAAGCAGGGGAGCTGCTGTGGGACCTCCCTGGAGCTCCGCCAGGAGAAGGGGCGGGCCCGGGGGTCGCCTTCCAGGCGGGACATGCTGGCAAAATCAATGGTGCCCGCCCGCAGTCGGGGCGGGGTGCCGGTCTTCATGCGGCCCAGGCGGAAGCCCAGGTCCTTAAGGTGCGCGGCCAGCCCCAGGGCCGCGAACTCCCCGGCCCGCCCCGCCTGGATGCGGCACTCGCCGATGTGCATCAGGCCGTTCAGGAAGGTGCCGGTGGTGATGAGCACCGCCCGGGCCCGGTAGGCCATCCCCAGGGCCTCCACCACCCCTGCCACCCGGCCGTCCTCGATGAGCAGCCGCTCCACCATGGCCTCCCGCAGGTCAATGCGGGCCTCCTTTTCCAGGAGGGCCTTCATGGCCAGACGGTAGGCCTGCTTGTCGCACTGGATGCGGGTGCCCCGGACCGCGGGGCCCTTGGAGAGGTTGAGGGTGCGGAACTGGATGCCGCTCAGGTCCGCCAGATGGCCCATGACGCCCCCCAGGGCGTCGATCTCCTTCACCAGGTGGCCCTTGGCCAGGCCGCCCACCGCGGGGTTGCAGGCCATGGCCGCCATGGTGTCCAGGCTGAGGTTGAAGAGCAGCACCTTGAGGCCCATGCGGGCCGCGGCCAGGGCCCCTTCGCAGCCCGCGTGGCCGGCGCCGATGACGATGAGATCGTAGTCCTGGGGGTAAAAGCCCACGGGCGGCAACTTCTGGGTTGAATTACGTCCCGCTTATGGTTATCTTACTGCCATTCCCTGACGCGAGGAGGCGGTTTATGGTTCACCCTGTGCACGGCGCCGAACCGGAGAAGATGGCTCATCGCACCTATCCCACCCTCGAGCCCAAAGGGGAAATCGCGGTGGTGGAGCGCCCCGAAAACGTCCTCAAGATAGTGGTCTATACCGGCAGCGGCGAGAAAAAGAAGCAGCATTTTGAACTGCTTCTGGAACGCAAGGCCGCGTTCGACCTGGCCATGGAAATGCTACAGCACGCCTACCGCCTGGGCGAGGCGGAATAAGCAGGGGTCAGTTGTCAGGGGTCAGTGACCAGATTAAATAATATTTCTTTTTCTGGCAACTGACCACTGGCCACTGCCCACCAAGCTTTTCTGACCACTGACCACTGACCACTGGCCACTGCTCCCTGCCCCTTACTCCCGGTCCCACTCCACTTCCCGCACCAGGTCGATGAACTCCGGAGACTCCCCGTATTCTTTCAGGGTTTGCTGGTAGTCGATCCAGGCCTGCCACATGGCCACCCACTCCCGGTTGTGCCAGTAGTAGGGGCTCTCCTCGCCCTTCTCCTTGACGCGCTGGAAGTCCTCGTATTCCTCCAGGCAGGAGGCGCAGAAGCGGAAGGGCGCCTTATGGCGCTTGTACATCTCCTGGGTCTCGAACTGCACCCCGCACTTGGCGCAGCGGGCCAGACAGCGGGTGCACTGGATGACCTTGCGCACCACCTCCATCTTCTTGGCCTTCTCCACCTTGGCCTTTTTCTTCTGCTCCAGCTTCAGGCGGTCTTCGATGTCAATGACCTTGGACATGGCGGCCTCGGGGCCGGACTTTGGCCCACCTCTCCATTGTTTAAGATAACAGGAGAAACAGGGACGGTCAATAGGACGAACGCCTGGCCCCCGCCTGCCCATGTAGGGTAGGCGCCCTCGCCTGCCCATGGACAGCCGGGGGCGGCTGTCCTACATTTATCCCCCCAAACTCCTCTCCCCCTGTAAATTGTTGGTAGCTCAGGCGTCTCGCCTGTGCTCCATCTTTAGGTGGAACAGCCGCCCCCGGCTGTTCTCTTTTAATCATTAAGCGGCACAGGCGACCCGCCTGTGCGTAGGGGCGGGGTTACCCCCCCCTACGAAAGGGTAGGTTTTTTTGGAGGGGCGTAGCGCCGGCCTCCCTGCCGGCCCCCCTCGCCGCCGTCCCTGTCGAGCTCTGAAAAAAACAGACCACCTAAAAATCCCTCCCCCTTGATGGGAGAGGGTCAGGGTGGGGGTGATCGGAATATCCGTCTCCCCCTCCCCCTAACCCCCTCCCCTCCAGGGAGGGGGGATTTATCCCTGAAAACTTTGTTAAGGGATTAGCGAGACGCCACACTGGAACAATCTGTCATTCTGAGCGGAGCGAAAAATCTCGCAGTTGAAGGATTTTGAGATTCTTCACTGCGCCTGCGGCTCCGTTTCAGAATGACATAAAGGAATGGGGCGACCCAACGGGTCGCCCCTACTACATTTCTATATGGGCCGGCACGGAGGCCGGCGCTACCAGCAATAGGCAGGACGCCTGTGACCCCCAGACGCCTCTCTTTACCCATGGTAGGGGCGTGATTTATCACGCCCTGGTGAACAGGGCGCAATGAATTGCGCCCCTACAAGGCATTGGGGTGCGGGGAAGGAGTTCGGTCCCGGCAGGGACGCCGGCGCAAAATGCCGGCACGGAGGCCGGCGCTACCAACTGCCCGTACGGGCGGGGTTCCCCCGCCCAGCATTTATCTTGGCACCTCTGTAGGGGCGGGTTTGAAACCCGCCCCTACATCCCCTCTCCCTCTTCCTTATCCTTCTCGCCGGAATTCTCCCGGCGGTCCGGGTCCAGGTTGAAGAGGCGGCGCACCAGGTCCAGGTCCTGGTGGGGCTTCTTGGGGTGGTGGTTGCGCTTCAGGAAAATGATGGGGTCGTGCAGCATCTTGGCGGTGATGGAGGCGGTCAGTACCTCCAGGGCCCGCTGCTGCTCTTCGGTCAGAGGCCCCAACTGCCTGAGCGTCTTTTCCAGCTCCGCCTGGCAGATGCCCTCGGCCTTTTCCTTCAAGGCAATGATGGTGGGAAAGACCTCCAGGGTCTCCATCCAGCCCATGAACTTGACGGCTTCCTGGGCCACCAGCCGCTCGGCCCGGGCCGCTTCCCGGCGGCGCTCCTCGAGGTTTCGGTCCACCACTTCCTTCAGGTCGTCGATGTTGTACAGGTAGACGTTGTCCAGGTCGTTGATGGCCGGGTCCAGGTCCCGGGGCACGGCGATGTCGATGAGGAACAGGGGCCGCTGCCGGCGCCGCCGCATGGCGGCCTTCACCTGGTCCCGGGTCAGAAGATAGCCGCCGGCCCCGGTGGAGCTGATGAGGACGTCCGCGGTGAGAAGCTGGTTTTCCAGCTCCTCCAGGGACACGGCTTCGCCGCCGAAGCGCCGGGCTAACTCCAGGCCCCGCTCCAGGGTGCGGTTGGCGACGATGAGGCGAGCCGCGCCCTGGGCCTTCAGGTGCTCCAGGGCCAGCTCCCCCATCTCGCCCGCGCCCACCAGGACCGCGGTCTTGCCGGACAGGTCGCCGAAAATTTTCTTGCCCAGGGTGACGGCGGCGAAACTCACACTCACCGCCTGGTCGCCGATGCCCGTTTCCGTGCGCACCCGCTTGGCCACGGAAAAGGTCTTGTGCAGCAGGCGGTTCAAGACGGGACCGGTGGCCCGGCTGCGGGTGGCGGCGCGGTAGGCCTCCTTCACCTGCCCCAGGACCTGGGGCTCCCCCACCACCAGAGAATCCAGGGAGGACGCCACCCGGAAGAGGTGGGCCACCGCGTCCTGGTCCCGGTGCACGTAAAGGGCCTCGGTGAGGACCTCCGGGGGCACCTCGGGATTGCCGGCAAAGAAGTCCTGAAGCCGGGTCTGGGCCGCCTCCGGGTCCTCGGTGGCGCAGAGCACCTCCACCCGGTTGCAGGTGGAGTAAAGCAGCACCTCCGGGAGTTCCGGCAGCTCCTTGAGGCGCTGGTAAGCCGCGGCCACGTCCGGGATGAGCGCGGCCAGCTTCTCCCGCAGGGCCACGGGCGCGGTTTGGTGGTTGACGCCGATCAGCAGCAGTTTCATGGCGCCTTCAGAAAGCTGGCAAAGCTGTGATAGCCGCCGACCCACAGGTTGGCGCCCACAAAGGTGACCAGGAGCACCACAAAGCCCCAGATAGCCAGCCACGCGGCCCGGCGCCCCCGCCAGCCCACGGTGAGGCGCTCGTGCAGCAGCACCGCGTAGATGAGCCAGGCGATGAGGGTCAGGACCTCCTTGGGGTCCCAGCTCCAGAAGCGGCCCAGGGTGTACTGGGCGTACAGCGACCCGAAGATGATGCCCCCGGTGAGCAAAGGGAAGCCCAGGCTCAGGCACCAGTAGTTCAGTTTGTCCAGCTGCTCCAGGGACGGCAGGCGGCGGTAGAAGAAGCCGAATTTCTTGCCCTTGAGCTGGCGCTCCTGCACCAGGTAGAAGATGCCCCCCAGGAAGGCCAGGGTCAGGGCCCCGTAGCCCAGGAGCGCCAGGCCGATGTGAATGGTAAGCCAGAAGCTCTTGAGGAGCGGGCTGACGGCCCCGGACTTCCCGGGCAGGACCAGGGCGAAGGAGACCATCAGGGCCGCCAGGGGCGCAGCCAGGGCCCCCAGGACCTTAATGGGAAAGCGCCAGTACAGGAAAAGGAAGACCGCCACCAGGGCCCAGTCGAAGACCAGGAGCGTCTCCCCGAAGGTGGCCACGGGCAGGTACCCCAGGACCCAGGTTTGCTTAAGCAAGGCCAGGGTGTGGCACAGCAGGCCCCCGGCCAGGACCCAGGCCCCGGCCCGGCAAAGGGCCTCCCGCTGGACCAGAAAGAAGGCCAGCCACAGGACCGTGGCCCCGAAGTAGGCAACGAGCGTCAGATAAAGAAGGGCGTGGCCCATGAAAACTCACCGTGCTCCCCCGGCTTGGGGGGAAGAACCACTATCTAACAGAGCTTTTCCATTTAAAGACCCGTAGGATATCGGAAAAATCGTCGGTCCACAAGGGCTTCCCCGGGGCGGGCGCGGGGTGCCAGCGGGGGTCGCCGGCCAGGACTTCCAGGGCCCCGGGGCGGCCCATCACCGCCCAGACGGAGGTATTTTTCCGGGCTTGCCTCTCCTCCGGGCTCAGGTTCAGATCCTCCTGCACCAGGCAGGCCAGGCCCGCATCCTGCGCCAGGTTCCCCAGCACCGGCTGCAGGTCCAGGAAGCGGTTGCAGAGGTTGAACGCCAGGATTCCTCCGTCCCGGAGCTTGGCCAGGTAGAGGCGCAAGGCCTCCCGGGTCAGCAGGTGCATGGGAATGACGTCGGAATTGAAGGCGTCCAGGATAATCATATCAAAATAGCCGTCCCTCGCCTGCTTAAGGGAGAGGCGGCCGTCCCCCGGGACCACCTCCACGTGGGCCAGGCAGTCCTGCAGAAAAGTGAAATAGCGCGGGTCCCGGGCGATGTCCGCCACCGCCGGGTCTATTTCGTAAAACGTCATTTCCTGCCCGAACTTGCCGTAGCCGGCAATGCACCCCACGCCCAGGCCCACCACGCCGATGCGCCAGTGGTAATTCTTCTCGTCAAAAGCGGCAAACACCTGGCCCAGGGGACCGGTGGGATGATAATAGGTGAGGGGCTCATAGCGCCGGGCCGGATCCAGGCTCTGGGCGCCGTGGACGATGTTGCCGTGGACCAGCTGGTGGCAGCCCCCTTCCACGTCGTAAAAAACCTGGAGGACCCCGAAGAAGTTGCGTTCCTGGTGCAGCAGCGGGCCCTGGGTGGGAAACCAGAGGCCGGCCAGCATGATGGCCCCCACCCCCAGGCCGAAGCGCAGGGGGCGATGGCGGAAAGCATAGCAGAGCAGCGCCGCCAGCGCGGCACTGGCGTACATCGCCGGGACCAGCATCTCTAGGGGGGCCTTCAGCAGTATCACCCGGGCCAGCGCCCCCAACCCGAGGGTCAGGGCCAGGGGCAGAAGAAAATCCAGCCAGCGGCTAAGGGTTCTGGAGGATGCCGCCGTCAGCGCGGGCCTGAGGAGACAGGCCACCACGATGATCAAAGGATACTCAATCACGTCCTTGAAGACGACCGGCGCCACCAGGGCGTTGAACAGGCCTCCCAGGACCCCTCCCACCGCCAGCCAGAGGTAGAACTCCGTGAGGTGGGCCGCGGCCGGCCGGTATCGCATCAGCTCTCCATGGCAGACCATGGCCAGGATGAAAAAGGTCAGCAAATGCAGCAGAAAAAGAGGCCATGACCCCTTAAAGACGAGAAAACCCAGCACTGCCACGGGAATCACCAAAAAGGGCGCCACCTGCACCATGAGGTGGTGGGGCAGCAGCGGACGCCGGGCAAAGACCAGGACAAAAGTGAGGAGATAGATGGCCAGGGGAATGACCCAGAGGAGCGGCACCGCGGCAATGTCGGTGCTCAGGTAGGTGGTCACCCCCAGGAGCAGGCTGGAGGGAGCAAAGGCCAGCAGCACCCACCAGACGCGGCCGCTAAAAGTGAGGGGCTCGCCCTCTCCCTCCGGCACGGCCACCGGGGCCGCGGCTGCCGGGGCGCGCCAGAGCATCACCGCGCACGCGGCGATGAGGCCCACCAGGACGAAGTAGCCCGCGGTCCAGAACCGGGCCTGGGCCGCCAGGCGCAGGTGCGTCTCCACCACGAAGGGGTAGCTGAGAAGGGCCACCATGCTCCCCAGGTTGGAGGCCCCGTACAGGAAATAAGGGTCCCGGGCCGCGCCGTGGCCGGTGTTCGCAAACCATTTCTGCAGCAGGGGCGCGGTGCTGGAGACCACAAAAAAAGGGAGCCCCACCGACCCCAACAGGACCAGGAGCAGCCAGGGGATGGGGCTGGATTGGGCCGGCGGCGTCCAGCCCCAGGCAATGCCGATGGGCAGGGTCAAGGTGACCAGGAGCAGCAACCCCAGGTGGAGCAGCGCCTGGCGCTTGAGCCCCAGCCACCGGGGCAGCGCGTGGGCATAAGCATAACCCCCCAGCAGCGCGGCCTGGTAAAAGACCATGCAGGTGTTCCACACCGCCGGGGAGCCCCCCAGCAGCGGCAGGACCATCTTCCCGAACATGGGCTGCACCAGGAAGAGCAGCAGGGCGCTGACAAACAGGGTGAGGGAAAAGATCAGTAGCAAGGCGGCAGCCCTTCTTCTGAGCGGAACGGGACTGACAGGCCGGCTTCCATGGTTGAGTAACAGACGGGGCTGGGCGGCCTCAAGCCCCGGACTCCGGCCCTACTGCCGGTGCCTCCAGGTCCCTAAAGAATTCCTCCACCAGGGCCGCCACCTCGCCCGGGCTCAAAGCCGGGCCCAGGATGTCCTGGAGGAGGCGCACCGCCTCTTGCCGGTGGCCCCGGCCCAGGGCCTCTCTCAGGGGGCTGTCCACCAGGCGCCGGAACAGGGCGGGGTTGTCCCGGTGGCCCCGCCGCAGGGCCAGGAGCCTTTCCCGCACCCGTTTCAGCAGGGCCAGATAGGGGCCGTATTCGGGGCCGAAGCGGGTTTCCAGCTCTTCCCGCAGCTTCCGGGCCAGGGCCGGGGAGGCGCCGCCGGTGCTCACGGCGACGGTGAGGTCCCCCCGGCTCACCCGGGCCGGGACGATGAAAGTGCACAGTTCCGGGGCGTCGGCGATGTTCACCCAGACCCCCAGGGCCTGGGCCGCGGCGCTGACCTGAGCGTTCACCCCGGGGGCGTCGGTGGCCCCCAGCACCAGGGCCATGCCCTTGAGGTGCCGGGGGGTAAAGTCCTCGGCCAGGTGGCGGATTTCTCGCCGGGCGGCCCGTGCCGCCAACCCCGGGGTGATGTTCGGACTCACCACCGTGACTTGTGCGCCCGCGGCCAGCAGGTCCGCGACCTTGCGCTCCCCCACCGCGCCGCCTCCCACCACCAGGCAATCTTTACCGGCCAGAACCGCGAACATGGGATAAGTCTTCATGGAGGAGCTGCCCTAACGGCCAATTTATCAAGCGCGGCGTGGAGATGCAAGGGGAAGCGGAACTCCCCCCAGGGGGGGAGCCCAAGCCCATTGACAGGACCGCAAAATCCTGGTTAGATAATTCCCGGGGGCCCGGCGGCTCCCTGAACGCGTCCTGACCCATGATGATCCTGCGCCTGCTCGCCCTCTTGCTTATCCTGATGGCCGGGGCCTTCCCGGGCCCGGCCCGCCCAGTCTGGGGAGGAGCGGAGAATATGAACCTCAGCGCCGCGGACAAGGAACAGCTGCTCCAGCTCGCCCGGGCCGCCATCCGGGCCCATTTTAAAGGCGAAGCCGTCGCGCCGCCGGCCAACCCTTCCCCGGTGCTGTGCCAGGCCCGGGGGGTCTTTGTCTCGCTGCACCGCCGGGGAGCCCTCAGGGGCTGCATCGGCTACCTGGCCGCGGTCAAGCCCCTCATGGCCGCGGTGGAGGAAATGGCCGCGGCGGCCGCGTTCCACGACCCCCGTTTCAACCCCTTGCGGGAAGAGGAGCTGGCGGATCTGGAGGTGGAGATCTCCGTCCTCACCCCCATGGAGCCCATCAAGAAGATCGAGGACATCCAGGTGGGCAAGCACGGGCTCTACATTGAGCAGGGCCTGAACCGGGGGCTGCTGCTGCCCCAGGTGGCCACGGAGTGGAAGTGGGACCGGAAGACCTTCCTGGAGCAGACCTGCTGCAAGGCGGGCCTGCCCCCGGACGCCTGGAAGGACCAGGCCACCCGCATCTCCACCTTCACCGCGGAGATCTTTTCCGACCACGGGCCCCAGGGAGGGTCTAAATGAGCCCCGAGGCCCCCCGCCCGGAACCTTTGCCGGTGCCGGTGCCGCCCAAAGGCCCCGCCCCTTCCCCCGGATGGCTGGCCCGCCTGCTCAAGCAACGCTTCCTCCTGGTGTCCCTGGTGGTTGTGGCCTTTTTCATCGTCCTCTTTGGCTGGAATGCCTTGATGGGGAAGCAGGGCGCCAAACCGGGAGCCCCGGCCCACCCCACTGGGACCACCGCGCCCGCGGCTGTCCCCCACGAGGCCCCCCCTGCCGCCCCCCCTGCTGCGCCCCATGCCGCGCCGGCCCCGGCGGGGGAGGCCCACGCCCCGGCCGCGCCTAAAGCCCAGGAGGCGGCGCCGGGCCATCCGGCCCCGGCCACCGCGCCGGCCCGGGAACCGGTGCGGGGGGAGCCCTTCACCCGGGCCCTCATCAGGATCATGGACGAACAGGTGAACCGCAGCCTCTTCGGCTGGCGCCCCAACTCCATCCTCTTCGGCAAGCTGGGCCTCACCGACAACGTCAACAACTTGCAGCTAGGGGTCCTGGAGGTAGCGCGGCGCACCGTGGTGGTCCTCAATGAGAACATGACCCGCTTTGCCACCACCGAGGCGTACAATCCCAACATCAACGAGGCCATGAACTACTTCATGGTGAGCGCCGACAAGTACTGGTTCCCTTCGGCTTCGGGCAAGTACCGGGAAGCCCTCCGCGACCTGGAGCGCTATATCGAGGAGCTTAAGCGGGGGCGCAGCCGCTTCTACGGCCGGGTGGACAACCTCATCGCCCTGCTGGCCAACTACAAGGACCTCCTGGGTTCCAGCTTCCACAACCTCATCAAGGACAACGAGGCCGACGGCAAGCCCGTGACCTGGTGGGTCTCCGACGACTATTTTTACTTCGCCAAGGGCATCGCCCTGGGGATGTCCCAGATGCTGGAGGCGGTGAGCGTCGACTTTCACCAGGACCTGCAGAAGAAAAATTCCCACAAGCTGCTGGAAGACGCCATTCATGCCCTGCACACCGCCTCCCACCTCTCCCCCTGGATGGTGACCAACGCCGCCAAGGACGGCATCCTGGCCAACCACCGGGCCGATATGGGTTCCTACCTCGGCGAGGCCGAGCACGTCATCGCCACCCTCCAGACCGTGCTGGCCACCAACTAGTCCCGCCCCCGTCTTTCTGCTGATTTTTCCGTCCCGCCCCGGGGCCGGTTGACGGATTCAGGACCGGAGAATAAAATAACTGTGGTTCCCAAAAATCAGGAGGAAACCTTGAGTTTCATCATCGCCATGGCGGGCAAGGGCGGCACCGGCAAGACCACGGTGGCCGCCCTGCTTCTGCGCTACCTGGTGGAGCACGGCAAATCCCCGGTACTGGCGGTGGACGCCGACGCCAACAGCAACTTTAACGAAGTCCTGGGCCTCCAGGTGGACCACACCGTGGGCGAGGCCCGGGAAGAGATGAAAAAAGGCGGCGGCCTCACGGACATCACCAAGGACCAGCTCATCGAGATGCGCATCAACCAGGCCCTGGTGGAGGCCGACGGCTTCGACCTCCTCAGTATGGGCCAGCCGGAGGGCCCGGGCTGTTACTGCGCCGCCAATCACCTGGTGGCCTACTACATGGAGGTGCTGGGGAAAAATTACCCCTACATCGTCATGGACAACGAGGCGGGCATGGAACACATGAGCCGCCTCACCACCAAGGAGGTCAATCTCCTGCTGCTGGTGTCGGACCCCTCCTGGCGGGGCATTCAGGCGGCCCGGCGCCTGCAGGACCTGGCCCGGCAGCTCAAGCTGGTGGTGGGGAAAACCGTCCTCATTGTGAACCGCGCCACGAACGGACTCCCTGCCAAAACCCAGGCCGAAATCCAGGGCCAGGGTTTGGAACTGGCCGGGCTCATCCCGGAAGACCCCGTAGTCGCTGAGTTTGACGGCCTGGGGCGCCCCACTTACACTCTGCCTCCTGACTCCGCAGCCCTTAAGGCCGCGTACGCCATCTTTTCCCGGTTCCTGCCTTAAAATTAGCGGCTGGCACGGGACGTGATTTTTTACTTGACAGGTTGCCTAATAAATTATTATTTTCACAATGTTTATCCCTGAATTGGTGCAAATAGGTTAACTTGCCGGAACTACCGGACAAATAAGGAGGGGACTGCCTTGGCTTTCGAGATTCCCAAACAAATTTATTCAGGCAAGATCAAACCCGTAACCATCGGCAAAGGCAACAAGGCCATCACCCTGGGTGGCGAGGCTTCTTATCCCTTCTACGTTTTCGAAGGAGAGATGCCCCACCTGCCCCGCATCGCCATGGAGGTTTGGGACAAGGACCCCGTGGAGGAATGGGCGGCCCCCTGTTACGAGCCCATCAAGGAGGTGGCCAAGGACCCGGTGGCCTGGGCCAAGAAATGCGTCAGCGACTTCGGCGCCGACGCGGTGGCCCTCATCCTGGTGAGCACCGACCCCAACGGCGACAATGCCCCGCCGGAGGCGGCCGCGGCCACGGCCAAAAAGGTGGCCGAGGCCATTGACGTGCCCCTCATTGTTTACGGCACCGGCTCCGTGGAAAAGGACGCCGAGGTCCTGCCCGCGGTGGCCGAGGCCTGCGCCGACAAAAACCTCATTATCGGCCCCGTGCAGGACAAGAACTATAAGAAGATCGGGGCCGCGGCCCTGGGCTACAACCACACCGTCATCGCCAACTCCCCCATCGACGTCAACCTGGCCAAGCAGCTCAACATCCTCCTGGGACAGCTGGGGGTCAAGGACAGCCACATCCTGGTGGATCCCACCACCGGCGGCCTGGGCTACGGCCTGGAATACTCTTACTCCGTCATGGAGCGGGACCGCATGGCCGCCCTCACGCAGGAAGACGAAAAGCTGCAGCTCCCCATCGTCAACTATCTGGGCCAGGAGGTGTGGAAGGTCAAGGAGTGCAAGCAGACCAACGAGGAAGCACCGCATTTGGGCGACCAGACCAAGCGGGGCGTCCTGATGGAGGCCATCACCGCGGTGGACCTGCTCCTGGCCGGGGCAGACCTGCTCATCATGCGCCACCCCGAGGCCGTGAAGCTCACCCGGTCCATCATCCAGGAACTCACCGGTTGAGAAGAGCCTCTGAGAGGCCTAACCCTTTAATCCGGAGCCCGGCCAGGCAGCCCCGGCAGGCTCCCATCCAGAAGAGAGGCCATGAAGGTCGCTCTTAACGCAAGAAACTGGAGGAAATTTTAATGGCCGACTTAGAACTGGAAAAGCTATCCATTGACGCGGCGGCCCAGGAGATGCTGAAGAAGGCTCAGGCCGAGGGCGTGGAGACCATCTTCGACCGGGCCAAGACCATGAAGCCCTGTCCCATCGGCGCGGAGGGAGCCTGCTGCCGCATTTGCGCCCAGGGTCCCTGCCGGGTGCCGCCGCCCAAAAAGAAACCCGGGGAAGAAGGGGCGGAGGAGAAAAAACAGCGCATGGGTCTGTGCGGCGCCACCGCCGAGACCATCGTCGCCCGGAACTTCGCCCGCATGGTGGCCGCGGGCACCGCGTCCCACAGCGACCACGCCCGGGGCGTGGCCAAACTGTTCATCGAAGTGGCCAACGGCCGGACCCAGGGCTACAAGATCAAGGACGTGGCCAAGCTGAAACGAGTGGCCCGGGACTGGGGCGTGCCCATTACTGAGGGCGAAGGCGAAGACGCCAAATCCCGCTCCCCCGAGGCCATCGCCCAGGAGTTGGGCCCCAAGGTGCTGGCGGAGTTCGGCCAGCAGTCCGGCGAAATCACTTACGTCAAGCGCGCCCCCAAGAAGCGCCAGGAAATCTGGCGCAAGCACGGGGTGGTGCCCCGGGGCGTGGACATCGAGGTGGTGGAACTGATGCACCGCACCCACATGGGGGTGGATCAGGACTACCACAACCTCATGAAGCAGTCCACCCGCTGCGCCCTGGCCGACGGCTGGTCCGGGTCCATGATCTCCACGGACCTGCAGGACATCCTTTTCGGCTGCCCGGTGCCGGTGGCCGGGGAAATCAACCTGGGGGTGCTCAAAGAGGACCACGTCAACGTGGTCATGCACGGCCATGAGCCCCTGCTCCCGGAGATGCTCTACGTGGCGGCCCAGGAGCCGGAGCTGATCCAGTATGCGCAGAGCAAGGGCGCCAAGGGCATCCAGCTGGCGGGCATGTGCTGCTCCGCCAACGAGGTGCTGATGCGCCACGGCGTGCCCGTAGCCGGCAATTACCTGCACCAGGAGTTGGCGGTGATCACCGGCGCGGTGGACGCGTTGGTGGTGGACGTGCAGTGCGAGATGCAGGCCCTGGAAAACGTGGCCGCCTGCTACCACACCAAGATCATCACCACCGACGACCGGGCCAAGATGCCGAAGGCCTTACACATCGCCTTTGACGAGCACCATGCCCTGGACGTGGCCCGGAACATTCTTAGGGTGGCCATTGACAACTATCCCAACCGCCGGGCCCCGGTGATGATCCCCAAGGCTTCCAGCCCCACCATCGTGGGCTTCAGCTACGAGACCATCCAGTACCTCCTGGGCGGCTCCATCCGGGGGTCGTATTACACCCTGAACGACAACGTCATCAATGGCCGGGTTAGGGGCGTGGCTGGCGTGGTGGGCTGCAACAACTGCCGCACCACCCAGGACTCCTCCCACCTGACCCTCATCAAGGAGCTCTTGAAAAACGACGTCATCGTCTTGAGCACGGGCTGCGCGGCCATGGCCGCGGGCAAGTACGGGCTGCTCACTCCGGAATCGGCCAGTAAGTACTGCGGCGAAGGCCTGGCGGAGGTCTGCGAGACGGTGGGCATCCCGCCGGTGTTGCACATGGGGGCCTGCGTGGACAACTCCCGCATCCTCATGGCGGCCACGGCCTGCGTCAAGGCCGGGGGCCTGGGCACGGACATCAGCGACCTCCCCGCCGCGGGTGCGGCGCCGGAGTGGATGAGCGAGAAGGCCATTGCCATCGGCCAGTACTTCGTGGCCTCGGGCGTGTACACCCTCTTCGGCGTGACCTGGCCCACCACGGGCTCCGAGATCATGACCGACTACCTCTTCCAGGGCATCGAGGAGGAGTACGGCGGCAAGTGGGACTTTGTGGCGGACCCGTACGAGATGGCCAAGAAGATGATTGCCCACATCGACCTGAAGCGCCAGGCGCTGGGCATCGACAAGGCCCGGGAACGGGTGCTCATGGATATGGAAATGCGCCGCCAACTGGAAGAAGCCGCCGCCGCGGCGGAAGAGCATTAGAAACCAGGGGGCTGCGGCAGCCCCGCAGCCTCCTTCACCATAATTTCCTTTACGAAAAAGGAAGGAGGACTCCACAGTGTCGAAAATCATTATTTCCGCCGCCATTCGCGGGGCTCATAAAATTGTCAACAAATGCGCCGACGCTCTGAACGCGGCCCGGGACAAATATGGGGAGAATCAGGACATCGGCTTCCCTAATACCGCTTACTACCTGCCCATCATCTACTCCCTGATGGGCGCCAAGATTGAAAAGATCAAGGACGCTATCCCGGTGATGGAGCGCTGCAAGTCCTTGCTGCCGCCCGTCCCCGCGGAAAAGCACCACCTCCCCTACCTGGGACCCGGTCTGGACGCGGGCCTGGCCACCCTCATGGCGGAGGAAATCTTTGAGGCCGTCCGGTATCTCACCGACCCCGATTTCTATGTGGGGGGCGAAGAAGTCTACAGCAAGGGCGACACCAAGATCTGGCTGGGCGCCGCGGAAGACACCATCTTCCGCAAACGGGGCATTGAGTTCGTGGACGGCTCCGCCCCGGGGTTTGCCGCCATCGTCGGCGCCGCGCCCTCGGTTCAGGAAGCCGTGGAACTGGTGACAGAATACCAGAAAAAGAACCTTTACATCTTCTGCGCCTCCAAGTCCATCGACGGCAAGACCTCGGTGCCGGAACAGCTCCTGGAAGGCGGCGTGCAAGTCGGCTGGCCCACCCGCATCGTGCCCTTCAGCCCGGACATCTCCGGCGCGGTCTTCGCCTTGGGGTTCGCCAACCGGGCCGCCATGGCCTTCGGCGGCGTCAAGCCCGGCGCGGCTCTGAAGATGCTGCTCTACAACAAGGACCGCATCTTTGCGTTCGTTAACGCGGTGTCCGAAATCTCCGACGAGTGGTACGCCAACGCCGCGGGTGCCATCAACTGGGGCTTCCCCACCATCACCAACCAGGACATCCCCCAGGTGCTGCCCACCGGTATCTGCACTTACGAGCACGTGGTTTCTAACGTACCCATGGCGGAGTTGGGCCAGAAGTCCATCGAGGTGCGGGGCCTCAAGGTCACGGTCACAGAAATCGACATCCCCGTCAACTTCGGCGCCGCGTTCGAAGGGGAGCGGGTGCGCAAGGACGACCTCTTCCTGGAGTGCGGCGGCGGCAAGACCCAGGCCGTGGAATGGGTCACCAGCAAGCGCATGGACGAAGTGGAAGACGGCAAGGTGGAAG
>Ga0315268_10002854_pt1 | contig 19213 bp, 18 predicted proteins | sample C1_top_MG_FD_204535 | JGI IMG/M metagenome (GOLD analysis project Ga0315268, IMG submission 204535) | Sediment microbial communities from Yellowstone Lake, YNP, Wyoming, USA - C1_top | ecosystem: Environmental > Aquatic > Freshwater > Lake > Sediment | place: USA: Wyoming | collected 2017-08-01
CTCCATTTATGTGATCATAGACCGCAATCAAACGACTAACGTCTCATTCTCGGTCAAAAACGTCTGGGACAAAGCTATCAGCGTCAACTACACCGTGCACTGGCTTTCAACCGATGTGGGCATGAGCGTATCGCCGTCAGGAAGCTTCGCGCTTAATCCTCAGGGCAGCCAGGCCATTGATGTTGGCTTCACCACGAACAGCAATGCCACCGGATATCAGAATGGGATAATAGCGTTCACGGCATCTGACGGCCAAGGGAGCAATGAGACAGTGAACCTTCCGGTGACTGTAGAGGTCGTCGTCCATGGGGTTTCGGATCAGCCCAAATTAAGGGTCATTCCGGATTATTGGGCAGAATCAATGAGCCCGAACACCAACAAGTCAAAGAGCTTCAGCGTGTGCACGAACACGGCTACTTCGGTCAGCGGAGTGACGCTGACCCCGAGCTCAGGAACCCCTGGAAGCTGGATAAGCGGCACCTCGGCTATGGGGCCGATAGGCGCCGGGAACTGCAGCGAGAAGACGCTTGGCATAAGCGTACCTAACGGAACGGGATCCGGATTTTATTCGGGTTCTGTGCTTTTGACAGGCACTGGCGTATCAGGCGCGAACGCCACCATCTCGCTTTACATATCTGTCGAGGATTATTCGTGCGCATTTAATTACGACAACCAGAGCATGTGCAACTGTCCTGTCGGCGCGAACTATTGGGACGTGCCGATGTGCAACTGCGTTCCTGCCACTATCTATGTCATGAACGGCACTGTGCACGGAGGGCCTGACGACGGCAAGCCATACAACGGCACCCTCCGTGGATCAGGGGGAGGCATCATAGCAGGGACGAACGGTTCGGATATAATAATCACAGGCCCTGGCGGGGATATCGCCTGCGGAAATGAGGGCGATGATTTCATGTACGGAGGCAACAGCCCTGATTTCCTTGACGGAGGGCCAGGGAATGATTTCCTTGACGGCGGAAGCGGCGATGACAAGCTCTATGGAAAAGAAGGGAATGATATAATATACGGCGGACAGGGAGCCGACCAGCTGGACGGCGGAAGCGGCGACGACCAGCTTTATGGCGGAGACCAGGCCGACCTGATCTATGGCGGGCCGGGCAACGATTATATAGACGGAGGCAATAACGACGACACCATCTGCGGGAATTCTGGCAATGACAACATAACCGGCGATTCTGGCAAAGACACCATAGACGGCGGCACCGGGGTCAATACTGTCAACGGCGGGGATGGCGCAGATACCTGCTACCGCTCGCAGAATGCGACAAACTGCGAGTCGACGCCTGGAGGAAGCTTCAGCGTCTGCGGACCGTCTTAGTGGATACGGCAAAGGTTGGACTGGCTGGACTATGGCAGGGAAAAAAGCGCAGGCGAGCATCGAATTCCTGATACTGCTAGGGGTCGCCGTATCCGCGCTTTTGGTCGCGTTCGTGGTATCCACAGGACAGATTACGGATCTGAATCGGATGAAAGAGCAGAGCGACGCGAAGAACGCGGTCATGGACATGAGCGCTGCGGCCAAAGAAGTCTATGCCCAGGGCGAAGGCGCGAAAAAGCAGGTATACATCGTCGTCCCGGCTTCCTATCAGCCGAATAGCTCCCGCGTCGGAAACAGGACGATACTGCTCAAAGCGATGGATACTGATTTTGTAGCTGTGGAGGAGTTCGATGTCCACGGCAACCTCCCGGGAGCTTCTGGCGCCCAATGGATCTGGGTCGTATCTGAAGGCAACAGGGTGCGCATAGGGGACGCCATGATGGAGTTCGATCGGAACAAGATATACCTGGCGATGAACAGCAACACTACCGCCAATGCTTCGGTCTCTGTGAAGAACATATGGGTCAGGGGCATAAACGTGAGCACGCGCACGGACTGGATCAGCACCGACGTGGGGGTGAACGGCGCGCCTGGGGCATTTTCCCTCGGCACCGGATCTGCGAACCCAATAACCCTGATCTTCACTGCCAGCTCCAGCGCAGGCGGGATCTACAGCGGCCAGATAGAATTCACTGCCAGCGACGGGATGAACAGCACCGAGACCGCGTACATGCCGATCATAGTGGATGTGATCCCCTGCAACAGGTCTAACTCCACTGCCTATGATATCCAAGGGCCGATCATCACCAGCATCTATCAGGACCCCTCCCCGGCGCTCAAGCTGCGCCCACTGGCTATATTCGTCAATGCTACAGACGCGCTGAGCGGCAACAGCACGATCCGGGGGTGCGCCATCGATGCGGATAATGCAGGCAACTGGCAGAGCATGCTATCCGTGGACGGCGCATATGACCAGATAGCGGAATTATCCTTATTCAATTACACCAGCGGCTTCGCTCTGGGTCCGCATGCCATACGGGCCAAGTGCACCGACTCCGCAAACAACACCGGGCCTACCGCGTATTATTATTTCAACGTGAGTGAAACCGACCGCCTGGGACCGATCGTGGTGCAGATGAACCATACCGAGTACCCCACCACCCTCTCGAACATCTCTGTAGGCGGGATCGCGACCGATTCGTACACCGGCAACAGCAATATCCAGGGATGCAAAGTGAAGGTAGATTCTTTCGGCGCCTGGAATAATGTTTCTTCTGTCGATGGAGCATGGGATTCGCCCACCGAGAGCTTCACCTACGATGTTGGGCCCCTCGGAGTCGGCTACCACACCATGTACTACCAGTGCACGGATTCCTTGGGCAATGCGGGCGGCATATACAACGACAGTTTCGGCGTGGTGGACGTGGACCTCATGCTCGCCCTCGACCGTTCCGGATCCATGGCATACAATGTCACCAACGCGACAGATAATGGGATCGTCTCCGCTACAAGCACGGGCTGGTCCTTTGTGAAGAATCTGAGCGTTTCTGAAAAGAACGGCAATCTGGCAAACCTGTCCGTGGAGATCCGGGCGAGCGCGAACGGATGCAACGTGTTCTACAACGCCACTGTGAACGGGGCGACTCTGGCAGCCGGCAATCGCACGGGCACCAGCTATGCCAGCCTCACCACCACTGTGAACGTTTCAGCATATTCGGCGCCGTACACCATCGCCCTCTGGCTCAAACGCAACACGAGCGGATGCACGGCCTACAACCAGGGCCTTTCCCTCCAGCAGGCGCCATCAAAAGTCAAAGCGGCCCAGGATTCCGCAGGCGCGTTCCTCGATGTCTCAGGCAACAATATCCAGGCAGGCCTGGTCTCTTTCAGCACCAGCGCGAGCACAGACAAGACGCTTGCGTTCATGACGCCTTCCAACCAGACGGCGCTGAAGAACGCCATCAATGCGCTTAGTCCATCCGGAAGCACATGCATAGAGTGCGGACTGCGCAACGCATGCGATGAGCTTGTTTCTTCCAGATCAAGGCCGATAGCCAACAAGGTGATAGTGCTTCTCACAGACGGCATGGGCAATGTGGGCGATTCGGTCGCGGGAGCCGCGTACTGCAGGAACCGCAACGTGACCGTCTACACCATAGGGTTCGGCAACGATGTGAACGACACAGAGCTCACGAACATAGCCCTGCTCACCCATGGCGACTATTATTTCGCGCCGAATGCCGAGACGCTCATGGCCATATTTTCGGGCATCGGCAAGAATTAGAAAACGGCGTCAGGGTGACGCAGAAGATATTAAAACATTACACGAGATTACCCAGCATGCTCACAACGGTAATCGACCAGATCGCCGACCTGATCCTGAAGAACAAGACGCTGGATTTCAAAAAGATCTCGCAGACCCTCAGCCTTGATGAGAACTCGGTCGAGAGGCTGATCCTGATCCTTGAGAGGGCCAAGCTCGCACAGACGCACTACCCTGCAAACATGATAAGCAGACCCTGGGCATCCATCAATGCGCCTCCTGAGAAAAAAACCGAGACCGCTTCAGAGAAGGGGAAGCCCATCGAAGAATACACCATCGAAGGCAGAGGCGAGCATGTACGGGGCAAGGTCAGGATATCCGAGTCTGATGAGGAGAAGAGGCCTGTCTATCATGTCAGCCTCGACGAAGTCGGCCCCTACACGAGGGCATATCTCGAGCATGTCAAAAGCGAGGCGTCGAATGTGCTCACTCTCGATACGCTTGAGAAGAGCAAGGAAGGCTCCCCGGTCTTTTTCGAGGCCAGATACAATGCTGTCGCTGACATCATCAGGAAGGACCTCAAGGCAAGCGCTGACATTCTCGATGCGCTCGCGACCATGGTCATAAACGAGATGTTTGGTTTGGGCGAACTCGAAGCGCTGATCGGAGATTCGAGGCTGGAGGAGATCGTGATCAACTCGGCCATATTCCCGGTGTCGGTCTACCACCGGAAGTTCGGATGGCTCAAGACGAATGTGTACATGGACAGCGAGACGAACACAGAGAATGTCGCCGCGCAGATCGCGAGGAAGGTGGGGAGGCAGATAAGCACGCTGAATCCGATCCTGGATGCGAGGCTGAGCACCGGGGACCGCGCCAACGCGACGCTGTATCCCATCTCGGCTCTGGGCAACACGATAACGCTCAGATTGTTCTCGAAAAACCCCTGGACGATCGTGAGCTATCTGAAAAAAGACCAGAAGACCATGTCTGTGGAGATGGCGGCGCTGATATGGCAGGCCATGCAGTACGAGATGAACATAGTCATCGCAGGAGGCACTGCGAGCGGGAAGACGAGCGCATTGAACGGCATGCTGGCGCTCGTTCCGCCGTACCAGAGGCTGGTCACAATCGAGGACACACGGGAGCTCGCCCTTCCGTCCTACCAGTGGAACTGGGTCCCGCTCATAACAAGGCCCCCGAATCCCGAAGGCTTCGGCGAGGTCACAATGCTTGATCTGGTCGTCAATGCCCTGAGGATGAGGCCTGACCGGATAGTCATGGGCGAGATAAGGAGAAAGAGGGAGGCAGAGGTGCTTTTCGAAGCCATGCACACAGGCCACTCGGTCTATGCCACGCTCCATGCAGACACCGGCACGCAGGTCATAAAAAGGCTGATAGAGCCCCCTATAGAGATCCCGCCTTCAGAGATCGACGACATCCACCTCCTGCTGGTTCAGTACCGCGACCGGAGGAGGAACATCCGGCGCACGCTCGAGCTCTCTGAGATCGTGCCTGGCACCGAATCGCCAGAACTGAACCGCATATTCATATGGAAGCCCAGGACAGACACGTTCGACATGGTGAAGCAGCCCCACCGCTATATAGAGCAGATGAACCTGCACACCGGGATGACGGACAAGGAGATCAATGATGATCAGGAAAACAAGAAGAAGATCCTGGAGTGGATGGTGGCTAACGGGCTGGACAAGGTTGATGATGTGGGAAAGGTGATGAAGATATACTACTCAGAGGCAGACACCATCCTTGAGGCTGCTGTGAACGGGACCCCTCCGTCCAAGGTGCTATGAATGGCGAGCGAGAAGATACCTGTACTCCTTCTTTCCATCGATTCAGTCCGGAGGATAGGCCGGAGGCTCCAGGGCCTTGGATCATCCCTTGCGAAGATGTCCCCCAAGCTCGGCGCCACGCTCTCTAAGATCGACATCGATCTGACCCCGGAAGAATATGCGGTCGGCTCGTTCGTCTCGTCGCTCACATACGGCGTGCTTTTCTTCTGCATCATCATGTTCGCCCTGCTCATCCAGGGAAGCGTGGACAAGTTCCCAATAGCGCTGGGCTCAGGATTAGGCATATGGCTGATATTCTTCATGCTCCACCTGACGTATCCCGCTATAATCCTGAAGAAGGTGGCGATGAAGGAGAACCGCGACCTGCTTTTCGCCCTGCGCGAGGTCATGATAGATGTGAACAGCGGGATCCCGCTGTACTGGGCGGTCAAGAACGCGGCAGAGGCCGGATACGGATATATATCCAAGGATTTCCAGGGCGTGATCCGGGAGATCGAGCAGGGGCAGCCTGAGCGCGAGGCGCTGCGGCACCTTGCCCTAAAGACAGAAAGCGAGTATCTCAAGCGCGCGCTCTGGCAGATGGTGAACGCTCTCGAATCAGGAGCGTCCATGGGCGGGGCCATAGCAGGCATAGTCAAATCGGTCGAGGAATACATCTACCGGGACATAAAGAATTATTCGTCGAACCTTAATTTCCTCATGCTCATCTACATGTTCGCAGCCGCCGTGCTCCCATCGCTGGGCGTCACTTTCCTGGTGCTCCTCTCAGCCTTCAGCGATCTGGGCGTGGATGTGGGAAGCGTCTCGATGCTCGTCATGTCCTCGGCATTGATCCAGCTTATGATGATAGGATATATGTCTACGACGAGACCTGAGATCTTCGGTGGATAGGATGGCAAAAAAAGCAGCGAAGCCGGAAAAAACGCAGATGCCACAAGCACCAGCCCCAAAAGAGGCGCCAGCCCCAAATCTGGTTTCAGTTCCAAAAACCAAGGAGAACCCAAAAACCAGGGAGAAGCAGGATCGCGATATGCTCGAGGTCCGGCCGTTCATGAGGATCGGCTCGCTCATGCCAAAAGGGATGCGCGCCTACTTCGAGGAAAAGCTCGCCTACGCAGGCGTCAGGGAGGATGCGCGGGTCTGGGCAGGGATCAGGATACTTCTTGCGGTCACATTCGCAGGGCTCCTGCTTTTCATCTATCTCATGTTTGTGAATCCAGTCCCAACCCTCGAGAACATCATCATGGCGCTGGGCTTTTTCTTCGCATGCATCCTCTTCTGCCTTGCCCTTGTCTTCCTGGGCTTATATTTCGCAATATCCGACCGCGCGAGCGCGATGGAGAAGGTCCTTCCCGACTTCCTTCTGCTGACAGTGTCGAACCTGAGGGCAGGCATGACTCCGTTCTCATCGTTCGTGAAAGCCGCGAGGCCGGAATTCGGCGCGCTCCACCGCGAGGTGATGGTGAGCGCTGCAAAAGCGAGCGGATCAGCTTCGCTCACAGAAGCGCTCAGGGGCATGGAAGACTATTTCGATTCCAAGATCTTCAAGAGGACGATAACGCTTTTCGCCAAAGGCATACAGTCCGGAGGCCAGCTGGCGACACTGCTCCATTCCAGCGCAGACGAGGTCCAGCACATACAGGATCTGCGCGCTGAACTGAGCACTTCTACCAGGACATACACCATGTTCCTCGGCTTCATCACAGTGATCGTCATGCCGTTCCTGCTGTCCATATCCACATTGTTCGTGGACATATTCGTGAAGCTTCAGCCGACCGGGGGCGAGAATTCAGCAGAGATGACGGCCGGCATACCGACATTCTCAGGGCACATAAAGATACTGCCCGAAGAGATGAGGATGATCTCTATCATGACCCTTGTGATGACAAGCCTGATGGTCTCGGCCCTATCCGGCATAATATCGAAAGGCAAGCCTATATACGGCATAAAGAACTTCCCGCTATTCGCTATCGCATCCATAATAATGTTCTTCCTGGCATATGCCACGATAGGGACGATGCTGATAGGCTTCCAGTCATAGGCCGCTATGGCCTGCCCGGGCAGCCATCAGATTCCGCCAGGCTTTGCGAGCGGTAGACGTGGAGTCTCAGTCAGCGAGCAACCGCGGTCTATAAGTTGAAAAGAGATCGCTGGAGGATGCGAAGCAGCCATCAGATTCCTAGCGTACATATGCCTTTTTAAACTTTTAAGGCATGTTCATCTCATCAAAACCAACAGGTGATATGTTTGAAAGGACAAGTTTCGACAGAATATCTCGTTATACTGGCAGTCGTGCTTGTGGTCGCGCTCGTCGTAGTTTTCCTTGTCGGAGGATTCTCCGGCATGGGAGCCTCGTCGCTCGAGACCCAGAGCAAGAACTTCTGGGCCGGCGCATCTCCGTTCTCGGTGAAGACCTTCAAGGCCGCCGGAACGGCAGTGACGCTTGCCATGGTCAACAATGACCTCGAGCCATTGACGCTCACCGATATCAGCATCGGCGGCACGTCAGTTTTCTCGACAGCCACTGTGTTCAACAGCGGGCAATCGATCGTAGTGGTCGGCACGCTGCCAGCGGCTTGCGGAAACGCGGGCGACCCGTTCCAGTACGAGAACGTGAAGATAATCTACAGCAAGGGAAGCGTGACAGGCCTCACGTATGTCGGCGCGAAGCCTCTTGTAGGCAAGTGCTCTTAGATCCCTTATAATCTTTTCTTGTTTTTCTTTTCTAAATCGCCAGCTTTGCCCTTATCCTAGGCTAAGACATGATGCTTGAGAGTATCTTGTACGTTTTTTCTGTGTCAGCCTGCCGGACGACTAGTATCGTGTCTGTGTAGCAGGATATGAATTCGACCACGTTCACGCCTTCTGATGCGAGCGAGCCCAGGATATGCGAGACCACGCCCGGGACCTCTTCCACCTCCTCAGGGCTCTCTATGATGATAAGATTCAGGTTCTCCTCGCTCTTCCAGATCGATTTGGGCGGTATCCTGGAAAGCTCGGACTGCTCGACGATATAGGTCAAATGCCTGCCGGATCTTGCCGATGAGAGCGCTCTGATGCCTTCAAGCTCGCGCTTTGAGATAACGACCGCGACCTTGCTTTTGAGGATCATCGAGCTTTCCTTCAATATCCCTAGTATTTTGGCCTCAAGTCCGGATTCGACCGCGTCCATCTTTGCCCCCAGGCGTATGAGCGCCATCTTGACCGCATTCTGCCTCTTCATGCTTCCGAAAGCCTCGATGGCGATCCTGCGCGAGAGGGCGGAATGATTCACTATCCCCTGCCGGAGGACTTCTTTTAGGAACGGCCTCTGCTTGACATAGAGCCAGACCAGCTGAGAGATGCTTGACGGATTTTTCATACGTTCCATCTGGAACAAGAGTGTATAAATCTGTGCTGGCCGGAAGCATCCCGCCCTGCACTCTGGGGAAAAAAGACGAGCCTAAGGTCTTCCCTAGGCTTCCTCGTCGGCAAGGCTATTCCTGAAAAGCATGAAAAGCAGGCAGACGCTTCCGAGTCCGAGCAGAAGGACTATGAACGAGAGGTAGTTGAGCGGCCAGTCAAGGTTGTTCTTGGAACTGATCGGAGCATCAAGCTCGTTTCCGGCAGGCGCAGTGATATTTTTCTTCACCGGAGGCTTCGTTGTGGCATTGACTGAAGGCACAGTATTGTTTTCCAGCGTTTCATTTCCGGTCTGGTTAGCCGCATAATAATCAAGATCCCCTGTCTGCTCAGGAGTCCCGTTCTGGCCAGGGAACAGCGCTGGCGCGGGCAATGAACCGCATTCAGCCTTCACCGGGCAGAAATTAGGCGTCATCATCTGCATGCATTCTGCGCCCATCTGGCCCGGCGCAACCACCGGGCATCTCACGGCCTTCCCTCCGGTCGTGTAGAAGATGCTTCCCTCTCCAGAGACGGATGACACCACCCTTACGACTCCCCCTATGCATCGGTATACAGCCGTCACATTTGGTTCGCTGCATCTGGCAGCGATGCTATCGTTCATACTGGGTGGGGCAGACGCATTAAGCGTTGAAGCGTTGGGCGCAGAGACATTCCCGGTCTCTCCGGCGCCAAAATCTCCGGCATAAGCGAAGCTGAGCCCAAGCAAGAAAACAAATAAGAGTGAGATTCGCCCTGCCTGCCCCATATACATACCAATACAGATTATGAAACAAATAGATTATAAAGCTACTCTTTAGCTTTTTTCACTTCTTTGCCGTGACACGGATGAGGTGGTAGCCGAACTGGGTCTTGATTGGCTCTGACACGGCGCCGATAGGCAGAGAGAACGCCGCATCTTCGAATTCCTTGACCATCTGGCCCTTTCCGAAGAAGCCCAAGTCCCCTCCGCTCTCTTTGCTCGGGCAGATCGAATGTTTTTTGGCGATGTTGGCGAAATCCGCGCCTGCATCTATCTCTGATTTCAGCTTTTTTGCCATTTTTTCATCCTTCACAAGGATATGGCTTGCTCTTACCTGCATAGTTTCACCTTTTTTATGGTTGCAACCATTCAATCTCGTAGTATTCGTACTCGCTTCCTGGAAGATCTATCGATTTGATGATATAGTACGTCACGCTGCTTTCCCTATCCGCGATCGCCATCATCATTTCTAGTCCGTAATACGAGCATTCTGCGAGCGCCTCGGCCAGCCCCTCTCCTCCGATATACTCGTCTTCTGTCAAAGAGTACATCAGGTAGCGGGGCGCGCCGTCTTTGGGCGTGTCTATCCCGCCTTTCCTGCGGTGGTACAAGAGGAAATCCAGTCTTGGCTTTTTCGGGTTGACCTTTATCGGGGTCTTCTTTCCCGGGATCGCGAGGATGAACGTCTTCTTCACGCTGTGCGCCACGCGGATCGCGCGCGCCCATTCCGAGATGATGAGCTTGTGCTTCCGCGGGAACACATGGATCACGTGCCTAGAATGCATCCATTCGTCCTCGCTCCGTATGGGTGAGGCGCCCGGGAAGTAGATGCGGAAATGCGTGCCGAACTTGAATCCGGTCTTCACGACGTAGCCCCGCTTCCTCCAGTCCTCATAGACCAGGTACATGTCAGAGAAGAACTTTATGCGCTTATCTGCGGCCTTCTCGACATCAGCGAGCTTCGCGTTTTTCAGGCGCAGATCCCCGTGCTTGAGCAGGAATATCGTCTCATAGACATCGAGCTTGGATATCCTTCCCCTGTGCGCCGCCTTGTAGGTGCCGAACTGGCCGAGCCAGTACCTCTCATAAAGCTCCTTGCCGGCCTTCTCATCATCCACAAGCGTTATGAGGTCGTTTGGGAAGAAGAGCCCTTCGAAAGAGAACGAATCAGGCGAAAACTCTCCGCTTTCGTATTTTACAGATATGCCCCTGCCATAGCTCCCCTGCGCCTCGATCGCGCCCCGGAGTATCAGCCCCTTGTCGCGGTAATCCTTGTAGGTCAGGTAGCGCGCGAGCAGCTTCTTGTTCTTCAGAAATAATGAGGCCACATCGTTGAACGAGAATTCGTTGCCGGCATCGTCGTAGCACTTGCCGTTCCGGATGTCCATGACATAGAGCGCTTCCTCTGGCGCTAATGTTATTATCCCCCGTTTCATCTGGCCGTAAAAGCCGTTCTGCAATGAGGAGACATCTGACGGCTCCTTCACAGACAGCGAACGCTTTTTCCGGTCCAGCCCAAGCTTAATCATAAGAGCATCTCGAGCGGAAACTCCGAAAAGTCATCTATTATCGCGTCATAATCATATAAACCCTTGCTTGCAGGCGATCGCACTACCACAAGCCTCATGCCTGCGCGCCTTGCCGATTCGCATCCTGCGAACGAATCCTCGATCGCCAGGCATTCTGCGGGCGCTAATCCGAGCTTTTTCGCTGCATAGAGAAACGGGCCGGGGTCAGGCTTGCGCTTATCCAGCTCGTCCCCGCTCACTATCAGATCGAAAAGGCCTCCCATGCCAAAGACATCCAATGCCGTCTGGACATTGGTGCGGTGGCTTCCTGAGACCACTGCCCGTCTTATGCCTTTTTTTTGAAGCAGAGCGAGGAATTCTTTGATACCCGCTGTCTTTTTGAGGGCGCCTTTGCGGACATATCCCTCATAGAGCTTCTTCCTTCGCTCCACAAGCTCGTCGACAGACGCATCTATGCGATATTCTTTGACCAGCCTCTCGAATATGCTCCTTGAGCCTGTGCCTGCGAACTCCTTATACCATTGCTCGAGCGAGACAGACACGCCGTACGGCGCCAGCAGCTCCATGAATGTTTTCATGTGCAGCGATTCAGACTGGACCACGACCCCGTCGAAATCGAAAAGCACTGCCTTGATCATGGAAAAGAAACGCTAGGCAACGTTTTAAATGATTCTCCGCAGAAAGCAGGTTTATGAAATACGCCATCCTTGGTCTGCTGCTGATATCGCTGATGTTTTTCGGATGCACGGGCGGAGAGACGCCCCAGAATGTGACGAACGACACCACGCCTCCGCCTCCTCCGCCAAAGCCTCCATCCATATCGATCGTGAGCCCGACCGAAGGACAGGTGGTTATGAGTCCTGAGGACACGATGGACGTGTCGCTCACGATATCCACGCAGAACCTCATCCTGAAATCCCCGGGAACCGCTGCCAAATACGGCGAAGGCTACCTGAAGGTCACCATCGACGCAGAATCCTCGAAGGCCGTGACATCCAAGACCTACCTGGTCAGCGGACTTTCGATCGGAGCGCATACGATCAAGGTCGAGGTGATGAACAATGACCGCACTTCCTATTCTCCTGCGATATCCAAGCAGGTGGCATTCACCATCGAAAAGGAGAAGCCCAAGGAATATGTGCCTGTGGACTACACGGTCAGCATAACCGACAAGGCCTATGAACCGGCTTCGATCACTGTGAAAGTGGGCGACCGCGTCACCTGGGTGAATAAAGGCAATATGCCCCAGACAGCCACGTGCTTCATCGGAGGCAAGAAGGTGTTTGACACCCAGACGCTCGCTTCAGGCAAAAACGCCACGATAACTATGAGCGAGATGTTCGAGTGCGACTACTATTCCTCGATGTTCCGGGTGGTGACCGGGAAGATAAAAGTCGAGAGCAACGGAAGCGCGGTCCAGTAGATTAGTATTCTATCTCTATTTCTCCTTTTTTTATCCTAAGCTGGCAGGCCAGCCGCTGTGTCGGATAAGCGCCTATCTTCGCCAATGTAAGCTCCTCACGCTGGGATTTCCTTTCCACATTGTCGCCTCCCTTTGAGATCGCGCATATGCAGACCCCGCACTCCCCGCGTTCGCATCCGAACGAGATCCCAGTGTCCTTAAGATAATTCTTCAGATCCGCACCGTCTGGGACCTCTATGACCGTACCTTCGTTCTTAATCCGTACTTTCGCCAATCTTCTCTTCCTCCGTTTCCGGGGTTTCGAGCGAAGCGCCTTCCTCGGCGCTCTGCTTCTCTCCCGCTTCCTCTGCCTCGCCTTCAAAAAGCCTGGTCTGCTTGATGTTCTCCAGGGTCTTCCATCTCTGCCTTATGAACGGCTCCAGGGTCTTCCGCATCTCCCTATCCTTCAGGGCTTTCACTGTCTTGGGGTCGCCAGGGTATCCGCTCCCGAAGTCGCACGTTGCTTTCTTTATCTCCTCGATCTTCCTGTCCCGGAGTATCTTCGCGCAGATGGATGCCGCGGCGACTATGGGATAGTTCTCGTCTGCCTTGTGCTCTGCCTCGAACCTTTTCACGCCGAACTTTTCCATCCTTTTGCGGAAAGTCCAGGAATAGCGGTCCGGCATGTCTATCATGACATCGCCGTCATCGAGCTTCTTTATCAGCTCTGCCATGAACTTGGCCTCGATATCGTTCAGGGACATCTCTTTCATCAGGGTGTTCAGGTCCATCGCGCTGACTTCCACCCACCTGAACTTCACGAACGATTTGAGCTTCTCATAGGCCTCTTCGCGCTGGGCCGGGGTGAGCTGTTTCGAATCCTTCGATGCGAGCTTTTTGAGGCTCTTCTCATCTTCCCGCCTGCAGGATGCGCAGCAGATGACTAAGGGCCCGATGACCGGTCCGCGCCCGGCCTCATCCACGCCTGCGATGTTGGAATGCATGGATTGGACTAGGTTGAAAATCATTAAAAGGACAGCCCAAGGGGGGTTTCTTCGAGAAACTGAGGACCCCCCCTTGTCGTGGACGTCGAAACGTCCACGAGCATGCTCACAATCATGATCGTCGCAACGATCATGGTGCGTCTCGAACGGTGCGCCGTTCGATACGAGGTCGATGCGTCGACCTTGACATAGTCCGTCACAGAGGGAACGTCGCAACGTTCCCTTGTCCCTTGAACGAATTGTCGTTCAAGCGGACCGCCCAAACCCCCCGCGAGGCTCTGATCTTCTTTAATCCTTGGCGGGTGCGAACATTTTGACGATATGGGTATTGCCCGGCTAGAATGAATTGCGATCCTGAAAACAAGACTAGAATGAACAATAAATAAAAGAGATTAGAAAAGAAGGTTGAAGGGATCAAGCCCTTCACTCTAATATGCCATATTTCTTTTCTCGACAATAATGAAGTCGCCGACCGCGAGGACGCTTTCGTATGGTATGTGCACCATCCCGTCCTCTTTCTTCATCTTGGAAGCAGTGGCGCTGTCAGGGTTCGGCTCTACGATGAGCCCTTCGATCTTCCCGCTGACCTCGTTCACGTCTATGTCCACTAGCCTTCCAAAGTCGTCCCCTTCATTGGTCACTAACTTTTTTCCGGAGAGTTGCCTTGCTATAAGATACTTGGCCATTAAACCACCTGAGTGATGAACGTCGTTCACCTTTGTGTTAGCCCATTTGCGGTTTAAATTTATAAAGCTATAGCTTTACGATTTGAAATCCAATGTGTGGAGCCTTCCCGCCTTCATCTCAAATACCGGTACAAGAGCCGGCGTGGGCACATGGCCCTGCTTCACCTGATAGTCTGTCCGGTCCTGGAATGTGCCAGAGTTTATCGCCAGCGTGCCTCTATACTGGGTGTATCCGTTCCTGTGCACATGGCCGGCGTGGAAGATATCTGGTGGCTCTTCGATGATCATATAGTCGATGTTTTCCGGGATGATGAGGTTGCCCCCGTAGATCGGGGAGAGGTGGCGCCTTTTGAGGTATTCCACCATGACCTTCTCCGGATGCATGTACGAGGTGCCGGGGATGTTCGCGATCATGGAATCGATCGATGTCCCGTGGTAGATGAGGTGCTTCATGCCTTCTATCGAGAAGTTTGACGGGTTGCCTACGCGCGTTATATCGCACGAGAAGAGGTCCTTTCCCAATGCCGGCTGGGGCTCCCCGCGCCGGACCGCATCATGATTGCCAGGCGCAGCGATCACCTCTATATAATCAGGAAGGTCGTTGATGAAATCTTCGAACATCTTATACTGCTGGTATATGTCCTTGACCACCAGGTCCTTCTCCTGGTTCGGATAGATCCCTATGCCGTCTGCGATATCCCCGCATATGCACAGGTATTTCACCTTGCCTGCAAGATCCCTCTCCTCCCCGCGCCCGTGCAGCCATTCGGTGAAGGATTTGAGGTGCTTGGCAAGGAAATGCCTGCTCCCGAAATGTATATCTGATAGGTATGCTGTCGCGACATCGTTCTCAGCGCGCCTCTTCTCGCGGATGATCGGGAGCTCGGGCCACTCGATATCCTCGGCGATCATGTACGGCTCGAGTATCTTGCCTGATATCGCGACGATATCGTCGGTCAGGACCATCTTCGCCTTCTCCATGATCTTCTCGCTGTTGCGCGATTTGGACACCACGATCTTGAAGGTGCCGGTCATATCCTCGACTTCAAAGAGAAGGTTGCCCTTCTTGGTCTCGCGCTTATCCGATATGAAGACGATCGCCCGGACCCGCTCGTTCAGATGGCGCTTGGCATCCGCAAGGTCGATGCTCGGGACCGGTCCGCTCCGTTTCAGCATCCTGGACATGCGCTCGAACCGGTTGCGGAAATGCGCGATGAAATTATCGACCTCGCCTTTTGTCCTTGATTTTCCGGTTACATCCAGGGTGTGATTGATCTTGATGTCGGCAGGATATTCTTTGGCGAGCGGGATGAACTCCGATGCCATCTCCACTTCGACCTTTGGCGGCTCTGGCGGTGCGAGCAGGGCGTCCAGGTCTTCTTTTCCGATTAGGGGCTTGCCCAAAAGAAGTATTTTCCGCAGGATATCCTCTGACTGCTTTTCCTTCAGGATCCCTTCTGCCTCGAGCGTAAGCCTGATGCCTTTTTCAGATAGTTCGTCGAACATGGGACCAGATTCCGCAGGTATCGCGGATCATCTGCGCTCGTTGAGGGTCTCCAGGGCGCTCATGATGGCCCAGACCTGGGTGCGGGCGTGCGCCGGCATGTTTATGTCCTCGGTTATGGATTCGATGACATAGATCGCCGCGCTTATCTTGACTGATTTGTCATCCTTGCTGTCCAGGCGCGTCTTGGCCTCTGAAAGCGCCCTCCTGATGTTCTTCGGTATAGAAGTATCATTTACGAGGTCGTCTAGCATCTCGCTTATCTGGTTTATCTCCATTGTAATTACCCCCACCGCTATGGATCTCTAGAAGTATCAAACCTATTTTCAAGTAAAAGAATTTAAATTGATTCTGAGCGCGAAACCCGGTCTCGGGAGCAGCAACGTGTTCGCCGCGAGCGAAGCGAGCAACGAAGTGTTTGGTTTTCGCTGCGAGCCCGCGAGGGCGACAGTGAAAAAAAACGGGCCCGGTGAGATTTGAACTCACGACTTCCATCTGTCTCCTCCGAAGATAGGAGGATGGCACTCTATCCATATCAGGCCTTGCCTGAAATTTCAGTTCAAGGCTAACTGAGTTACGGACCCTGTATCTAGGCGATATGCGCCCATAAATTAATAAACCGTTTTCAGTATCTTCCAGCCATGGTCCTCCACTTGTCCGAGCTTATCTGTCGCGCCATCGAGCAGTCGCTCGAAGACAAGATCGCTGTCGCTTTCTCCGGAGGGCTGGATTCGACAATCATCGCCACGATCGCGAAAAAGCACGCTGACGTCGAGCTTTTTTGCGTTGGGATGGAGGGGAGCGAGGATATGAGATTCGCGCAAAGCGCGGCAGAAGAACTCAAGCTTCCGCTCCACAAAATCATTATCAACGAAAAGCTCGCGATGGAAGCCTACGGCAAATGCCACGCGCTCCTTCCGCTCGATTTGCTCAAGCTCGAGATTCTTGTCCCTGTGTACTGCGCGGCGCAGGCGGCATCTGAAAAAAAACACCATGCCATGCTTTTCGGTTCTGCGGCAGAAGAGCTTTTCGCAGGCTATGACCGCTATTATATCTACAAGGAAGAGGGCAGGGATGTGGATTCGATCCTCAAAGAAGAGTACAAGACCCTTCCCCAGCGGGATATGGGCTGGGTGAAAAAGATCTGCAGGCATTTCTCCATAGACGCCCGCTTCCCCTTCTACAACAATGAGCTGGCGCAGGCCATGTTCTCTGTGCCTATCGAAGAGCGCATGGATGACCGGGCCCTGAAAAAGACCGTATTGAGGGAGGCAGGCAAAATGCTTGGCGTGCCGGATATCGTCCTCAAAAGAAAGAAGAAAGCCATGCAGTACGGCTCTGGCGTGCACAAGCTGTTCATGAAGAACGCGGAAATGCTGAACAAGGCTTATCCTGCGCTATGACCGTTTCTTGGCCGCCTCTACGCAGTTGCTAAGAAGCATCGCCACTGTCATAGGGCCGATCCCGCCTGGCACAGGGCTGCAGTGCGCCTTCTTTATCACGTTCTCGAAATCAACATCGCCCACGATCTTCTCCCCGAGCTTGCTCGTGCCGACATCTATGACATACGCGCCTTCTTTGACCATGTCGGCTTTCAGAAGAAGCGGCGAGCCTGCAGCGGCGATCACTATATCCGCCCGCTTCGTATGATCTGCAAGGTTGCGCGTCTTCGAGTGGCATATAGTCACCGTTGCATCCCTTTCTAGGAGCATGAACGCAAGAGGCTTGCCAACGACATTCCCCCGCCCGATCACCGTCACGTCTTTCCCGCGCAGATCTGCGCCGTAGAATTCGAGCATCTTTATGACGCCTATCGGGGTAGCCGGCATGAACGCGCCGCCGACTCCAAGGAACATCTTCCCTATGTTTGTCGAGGTCCAGCCGTCCACGTCCTTTTTGGGGTCGATCGCCTCCACGATCTTCGAATAGTCCATGTGTTTCGGGATCGGCGACTGCACTATGAAGCCGTCCACTGCCTTGTCCTTGTTGAGTTTTTTGACGAGTTTTAGCAGATCTTTCTCCTTTGTATCAGATCCCAGCCTCTCAAGCTTAGCATCTATGCCTATAGCCGAAGCCTTCTCGAGCTTTTTCCTCACATAAGTCTCTGAAGCCGGGTCGTTGCCTACCAGAACGATCACAAGCGATGGCTTGCGCGCGAGCTTGGCGATCTCTGTCCTCGCATTCTCGAGGATCGCGGCTGCGGGTTCTTTTCCAGAGAGGACCTTGTACATACATGGCATGGGTACGGGAAGGGTTTAAAATTGTTCATCGGCATTACTCCCTCGATTGGGCCTGTAGCTCAGCTAGGTTAGAGCGACGGTCTTATATGGCACGTTCTAGTACAGTAAGACTGGCTGTTGCCTACGAAAGCCGTAGGTCCGGAGTTGCGCTTTTTGGAAAAAAGCGCCCAAAAAACCCGCTCGTAAAAAGCGCACCGAAATTCAAAAGGATCGAAGGTTTCGACCTGCGATTCTGCGGCTCTCCGCAGGCCCAATTCTCTTTCTTTTTTCCGATGCCAGCCTGAGCTAAGGCTCAGGAGAACTGGGGGGAAGTGACCGAAGGTCACAACTGCCCAATCTTTTATTCGTCTAATTTTTTTTGCCCTCCATGTTCCTTCTTTGCGCTATGCATAAGCACCATATCCTTGCGATACACTTATTTCCATTCCTATCCACAACATTTATAAACACAAATAACCCTAATATACTACATTATGATGCTCACACCCACGCTCAGGCTTCCGCCGGATCCGCAGGGCAAAAAACGCAGATCGAAAGCGAAAAAAGAGTTCGAAAACGCCTTCGAAAGATCCAGCGGCCGCAGTGCAAAAAAGACGATCGGGGGCAGATTCCGCCTTGAGGGCCAGATCGGATCCGGAGCGATGGGGAAGGTCTATCTTGCGCAAGACCTCCAAACCAAATCCCAGATCGCGGTGAAGCTCGTCAATCCGGTATACGCGTCCAAATCCGCAGAGGATATCGCAAGCGAAGCGAGGATAATCTCGAAGATAAATCACGAGAACCTCGTTCGGATCCTCGAAGCCGGCGTATTCGATAAAGACGCCTTTGTCGCGATGGAGCTCCTCAAAGGACCGGATCTTAGATCATATACCGACTCCTCATTCCGAAAGAACAAATCGATCCCGTGGGATACGGTAAAGAAAATCATCTTGCAGGCCTGCAGCGGTCTTGGCGCCCTGCACAAGAATGGCATAATCCACTCTGATGTGAAAGGCGAAAATATCATCATCAATGCGGAAGGGAATGTGAAGATATTCGATTTCGAGGTGTCCAGATTCGTATTCCTTGACCAGATAGACGAGGATGAGACGCGCACGACCGGGATCATAGTCGGGACCCCGTCGCACCTGTCGCCGGAAAAAGCGGCAGGCCGGGATGATTTCGACCACCGCTCAGACATATATTCCCTGGGCGTGGTGCTCTACAAGATGCTTTGCGGTCTGCTTCCGTTCGATGCCGAGGACACTGTCGAATACCTGGAGAAGCACAGGAACGAGCTTCTCCAGGTATT
>Ga0315268_10002855_pt1 | contig 19212 bp, 17 predicted proteins | sample C1_top_MG_FD_204535 | JGI IMG/M metagenome (GOLD analysis project Ga0315268, IMG submission 204535) | Sediment microbial communities from Yellowstone Lake, YNP, Wyoming, USA - C1_top | ecosystem: Environmental > Aquatic > Freshwater > Lake > Sediment | place: USA: Wyoming | collected 2017-08-01
GAGACCCAAGATTTCTACTGTAGCGCAGCTGTCAGTAGTAAGCAGGAGGAATTTTTGTCGTTTCAGCTTCAATTGTGCCACTGGTTTAGTGGCGCAAGGATGACGGCTGAGTGTCTAAAGTTGAGGTTTGCAAATTGAAGTGTGCAAAAATCTTGTGCCTTCATACAAATTCCAGCTGGTAACATCGGATCAAGTCATTCCAGCTGTCGAAACCTATGATGATGATGGCGTATCAGTGCGAATCCTTGTTGGATTGGTGGACGAATTACCTAATGACATACCAGACGAGTTGCGACCAACTGCGGTAGAGCGTTATGGCTGGTTCGTTATCTGTAATGATCGCGTTGTTCTGGCCGCAGATAAAACAGAGCGCACTGTTTGGGGTGATGATGAATTTAAGGTATGGCACCCACAGTATAACGGATTTGGTGGGTTTGTTTTCTTCTCTTCAGATGATCAATCCAAATTGCCTTGGACAACGACCAAACGTGAGTTGGATGCCGCTAGCCCACTCTACCGTAGAGCTATCACCAAGATGAAAATTTTGACTGATCAATTCACTAAGTACACCAATATTCGCAAGCAGGACCTTGAAGGCGCACGCGTGGCCGAGGTGCGAAAAAGCTTGGTCGAGGTATCCGAACTGACGGTTGTTCAGCCGCTCAGGATGCCAACCCTGAGTACTGTATCTCAGCGATCAGACATAGTCTCTATAAGTTACCAACGACGGAAAAGTGATGTTGATGAGGTGAAACGCCATCTTGGCTCCCCAGGTATGACCAATAAAGACATGGGCATAAAGACATTCGAATACTTTCGAGAAGTGGAGTTGGGAAAATGAGTGCCGACATTATCCCATCATTCGAACGATTCAATTATATGCTCCGCACTAACAAGCACATCGAACGAAAATTAGTGTTTGATCTACTCGCTGCGGCTGCCCAAAAGTTGGGTTTTTCGAAACACTGGTATCTTGGATTTGGTTCAATGTGGTTTGGAGATTTTCGGCTTGCTGACAGACTGTTGGGCATAGAAAAAATGATTTCCATTGAGCGTGCTGAGTACGCGGAGCGGGCAAATTTTAACAGGCCGTTAGCGGGGATAATCGTGTCTCCAGGTGAAAGCAATGCAGTTCTTGAAAACATGAGTGATGTTGAATGGAAATTCCCAGTAGTTGCATGGTTGGATTATGACGGTAAATTGAATGAAGATGTTGTTAAAGATATCGCAGTTCTTATGCAAAATGTGGCAATCAATTCGGTAGTGGTTATTACTGTGAATGCATGTTTTGGTTCCTATAGAACTAGAACTGAAGGTGCTAAACGTGCGCGCGCGCAAACAGCAGTCGGGCTTGTCGAGAATTATTTGGGGAGTGCTGCGATCGCCTCAAAATACGAACCGGTGGAGAAATCACTTGGAGCATTTGCAGATTCAGTTAAAGAGGCCGACTTCCCTGAAGTTTTGTCTGAGGCAGTGCTGACGTATATGGAGCATAACGCCGTGAATCTGGCTCGTGAGCACGATGGGCAGAGAATGAAGTTTATCCCACTCTATCGCCTTCATCACAAAGATGGTGTGGACATGATTACTGTTGGTGGGGTGGTGACGACTGGCACGGATAGCGCAATTTGGGAAAAATGCCTGAATGACAATGTGATACTGTCCGAGGCAAGTGGTAAGCCTGTATATCGCAGGTTAGATCTAATACCAGTTACCATCAAGGAGAAAATCACACTGGATACTTGTTTGCCGGAGGCTTCTGGTGATGCCGCTTACATCGCGAATGCCAAAGCTGTCGGCATCAAATTAAGCGACGATGAAATGTCGAAATATCGCAAGTTTTATCGTCATTTTCCTGTGTTCGTTGAAACACCTATGTGATAATGTCCCCATCGCTTCTAAGCGTAAAGCCTTAGTAGCAAATAATGTGGCTTCTCAAAAATATCCTTTGTCTGTTATTGACGTTGTGGCAGCCCTGAAAAACCGCTACCACGACTTCAATCACTACAACCTCAAAGATCCGCTGGACGAATTACTGTTCATTATTTGCAGCACAAAAACAGGCGAGTCAAGCTACCGTAGCACCTACCGCTTATTGAAAGAGGCATTCCCCACCCACCTGCGAATTGCCGAAGCGCCTGCAGAATATATTGCACGACCTATTGTTAGAGGTGGCCTATCGAACCAGAAAGCGAAGCAGATTCGCAACCTTCTCGACATTGTCATGGCAAAGTTCGGCGAGCCGACTCTGAAACCATTGCGCAAGATGAGCGACAAGGATGCAGAAGCTTTTTTGTTATCGTTGCCGGGAGTAGGCAAGAAAGTGGCGCGCTGCGTTTTGATGTATTCACTGGGCAGGCAGGTGTTTCCCGTGGACACGCATTGCTGGCGCATCGCCCGACGGCTCGGTTGGGTCAGGCCTACACAAAAAGACAAGCATTGCGCGCCACGCGACATGGATCGCCTGCAATCCAAAATCCCGCCCGCGCTTCGTTACTCGCTACATGTAAACATGATTTCGCTCGGGCGCGAGATTTGCACTCCATCTGCACCCCACTGCGATGAATGTCCGATATCAGCTTGGTGCCACAGGATTGGTGTCCCACGAGTAAAGAAGTAATAAGATAGCGTGTAGAGAGCCATTTAACGTGTGGCGGATAACCAATCATTGGCTGGTGCGAATTGGGTTGTCTGACTTTTATTAGTTGACTAAATACCTAGGTTATTATTACAATAAACGATAATTTTTAAACAATTTGATAGGAAACGTTATGAGCACCGAATTATTGAATGCTGTTTTGGCCGGGGATGTGGCAAAAACTACGGCCCTGCTAAAGAGTGGTGCTGACTGCAATTCCAGCAATGGGGAAGGCGCTACTTTGCTTATGCTGGCTGCAGGGGCCGGGAATTTTGAAATGGTTGAAATGTTGCTTGCGGCAGGCGCAAACGTCGATGCAACAGATGCGCGGGGCTGGACCCCATTAATGAAAGCATTGTTCAACTACGAGCTTAACCGGGGTTTTCCTGATGTGGTGAGTGTACTGATAGATGCGGGAGCCGATATCGAGCACCAGGTCAGTTATGGCACTCGTCCGCTGATGATCGCGGCCGGTTATGGCGAGGCTGCGGTGGTGGATGTGCTGCTGGCTGCCGGTGCGGATACCGGGGCGATGAACGAAGGCGGCCGCACCGCAAGAACGATGGCGGAAACCAAGGATTATGTCGAAGTCGTCAATCAGTTGCATATGCACGACCTGAGAAATTCGGACGGAAAAAAATCTGGCTGTTCAACGGGCTCCGCGAGCAAAGCTGCGCCGGGGGTCAATGTGGTTAACTTCGTGCGCAAGCCGCTGCATTAAACTGGTATCCGGTTAAACCTTCAAACCTCGTTTTGCGCTTGAAAGCATCTTCCATTTCCTGCAAGATGCAACAAGTCAAAGGGAGGTTTCATGTCACAACTTCTGAGTTTATCAAGGGCTGCGCGTCTCGTCGGCGTCAACCGCAGCGAGTTGCAGAAACGCGTCAAACAGGGGGAATTGGCCACTTTTGACGGAATGGTTACGGTGGACAATCTGCTCGCCGCATACCCGAGTGCCCAGCTTGAAGACAACACCGACTACAGCCGGGTGTCGCTGATCAAGGAAAGAGCCTTTGGCAAGCGGGTGTTCGAGCGCGCGATGCCTGATGTGGAAACTTTGGCGACACGTGTCAATGAACTGAGTAAAGAGCTGACTCTTAGCCAAACCCGGATTAAACAATTCAATATCCTGCTCGACAGGCTGCGCGCCAAATTAAACGAAGTTGAAACTCAAAGCATGGCAGAAGCCAAGACAACCATGAACTCGCTAAAAAATTGGCTTGCAGATGAAGTGAAAGCAGCGCTGGAACCTGATTACCCCAATCCCCTTGCCATTAGGGATAACCTGCTGCGAGTGATGGCGGCGCATGTCACCGTGCTGCCCAGCGGCCATGATTTTTTTATCGATGGCCCCGATACTATTCTGGAGGCGGCATTGCGCGCCGGCGTCCCGCTGAATTACGGCTGTAGTGGCGGCAATTGCGGCCTGTGCAAGGCCAGGGTCGTTTCCGGCCAGGTCAAAAAAACACGTTTGCATGATTATGTGCTGACTGAAGCGGACAAAAGCAACGGCTATGTTCTTATGTGCTCAAACACTGCCGTCACCGATCTGGAAATCGAAGCCCCTGTTGCGGGAGGGGTGCAGGATATACCGTTCCAGCAGATTCCTGCCACGGTCAAGTCGGTTACTGCTTTGACGCAGGATATGGTGTTATTGCACCTGCAAACGCCGCGCACCAATCGTTTGCGCTTCCTTGCCGGCCAGTCTGTCTACCTGATGCTGGGTAAGTCCTTAAAAGCCGAATTGGCGATAGCCAGTTGCCCATGTGATGACCGCAACATCCTGTTTCATGTGCAGCGCATGCCCGGTAACGTGTTTTCTGATTATGTATTCAATCGCTTGAAAAATCATGAAGCGGTCGATATCGAAGGGCCTCATGGTGAATTCATTTTGCATGAACAAACCACTCGTCCGCTTTATTTCATTGCTTTCGACACTGGCTTTGCGCCCATCAAAAGTCTGATCGAACATGCCATGTCACTTGAATCGGCAGAAGCGATACACCTGTGCTGGATAGGCTCACATGACAGCAGCATTTACCTGCCGAATGTGGGCAGAGCATGGGCAGATGCGCTGGATAACTTTAATTATACTCAACTCGTGGCAGGTTACGATTTGGCTAATCTTGGCGGAAAGCGGGAAGAGTCGCTTAAACAGCTCATGCAAGGGTTGCTCAAAGTGCATCCTGACGTCACAGGCAGTGATATTTACATTGCAGGACCAGATCACGCAAATAAAATTGCCGAGCAATTCTTTCTGGATTTGGGATTGCCGAAGACTCGGGTTTTTATCTCCAATGAATCCTGAAAACCATGGTTGAACGTTTACACGGTTTATAGAATCCGGGCTTGTGGTGGAAGTTTGGCGCAGTCGTTGGCATCCAGACTAATTGGCGGGGACGAATGCATCCGAGTAAATGTCTTTCATCGATGCGCCAATCAAAAAAGTTTTCTTTTTGGCTGCCTTCACCATATTGGGATTGCCGCATAGGAACACGCGCGATCCTGTCAGCTTGGCATTATCGGCGAGCGCAACATCCAGCACCTGTCCATCGCGAATGGATTGGTCTGTTACCGGCTCATCCGAAACACACGGAATATAGTTAAAATTTCCATGGATCTCTGCCAGTTGACGCAGCTCATTCATCAGGTAAAGTCCCTCCACAGTGGTACTGCCATGATAGAGACTGATTGGCCCGGTGTGTCCCTGGGCAATGGCATCGCGTGCTATCCCGTAAAGCGGGGCAAGACCCGAGCCGGTACCTATCAGCAGCATGGACTGTTCCGGTCTGCCGGGGGTATAAAAGCAGTCTCCAACCGGCAAGCTGATTTCGACAGTGTCGCCGCTTTTCAGTTTATGATGTATCCAGCTACTCATGCGGCCTTCCGGCACCTTGCGCACGTGCAGCTCCAAATGATTGTCCTGTGCAGGAACGCTTGCCAGTGAATAGCTGCGCGCAAGCGTGTTGTCCTTGAATAGATTGATGAATTGGCCGGCTTTGTAGTCAAGTGGCTGTTCACAAATCAGGCTTACTCCGACAATGTCGTTACATAGTCTATCGATACTCTTGACTGTCGCTTTGCTGCGCGCAGTTCCGGAATTGGGCAATGCAACTTCGAGATCTGCATCGGGATGGCAACAACAAGCGAGAAAATAATTCTGGGCTTTGAGTGTATCTTTCAATCCTTTTTGCGCCGCTTCAGGGGGTGTGCCTTTTACAGCCTGCATCAAACAGGTCTGGCAAACACCGCTATGGCAGGAGGAAGGAACAGGTACGTCATGCGCATGCAGCACATCAAGTACAGTCTGGTTTTCCGGGCAGGTATAAGTGATGCTGTTATAAGTTAGCTTGGGCATGAGTACCTGTTTGAAACAATTATTTTCCGAGGATGTCTTTACGCGTGGTTTCGCACAGCGCCGCGACTTCCGCGATATGTTCATTGGCTACGTTCAGCTCTTTCAGTGTGGCCGCAAGATCTTCAACTACCGCGTCGAAATGGCTGTCGTTCAAACCCCTTTTTACCAGATGAGCATGGCCGCGGCGCAAATCCATGCCGGTATAATTGTTGGTTCCGCCGAATGCCATCGTCAAAAATGCCTTTTGCTTGGCGGCTTGTTTTTCCATGTCCACATCGTCGAAAAAGCCGCTGATGCGGTCATCGCTTAAAACCTTGCGATAGAAAATATCAACCGCCGCATCTACCGCAGCTTCGCCGCCCAGTTTTTGAAATAATGTCTGATTCATTGTTTTTTCTCCAAATTGAAAACCTGATTAACAGGTTTTGAGTATTCATATTAGCGGGCAAAATTATTGGGCGAACACGCCCAAAAGTAAGGTATCTATACAACTCAACAACTCAATTAATGTATATCAAATACATTTTATCGCATATACAATGGTATTGTCAAAATATTTTGCTGCTTGGCCCTATAATGCGTCGTCGAAAAGCGGATAAAAACTAATGCAACTTACTCAATACACGGATTATTCATTACGCGTGCTGATTTATCTCAGTCAAAAGGAAGAGGGAGAATTGGCGACGATCAGCGAAATTGCGGAATTCTACGGCATATCACGCAACCATTTGGTCAAGGTCGTCCACAATTTGGCAACCTACGGTTTTATCCAGACAATGCGTGGCAAGAATGGCGGCATGTGTCTTGCTCGCCCAGCAGATGAAATCGGAATTGGCGACGTAGTACGCCAGACTGAGCCAAATTTTGATATTGCAGAGTGCTTCAATAAACAGAATAACAATTGTGTCATTACCTCCGTGTGTGCTATGAAGAACATTTTAGGTGATGCTCGCAGCAACTTTATTCAAACGCTGGACCGATACACACTCGCTGATACATTGATCAGCCGGAATGGCGGGGCCAAGAAGATAAGTTTCAAATTGGATAGATGGGCAGGCAAGTGATGTGATTCCCGGTTTCTGCATATTGCTGCTTTTGATTCAATCCATTGGACGAAAAAAAGTTCGACGCGCACCGTATTGGCAACTCGGTTTAACCAGCAAAACTCAGCACGCGAAATAAGCAAAATCCCTATTTATTTTGCAGCTTTTGTAGGTAACAATGGGCAAGTATGAATCGTCGCGCACAGTTGCTGGCGGCTCATGCGGTTGATTCTTGATCTTGAGTATCCGCAAGCGGTCTGATTTGTCCTGTTTATTTGTCGGTGTGCGGAAGATAACGCTTGGCGCGCAATATTCCAGTTTCATTATTTGTTGTGGCTGGCCTTATTACTTCAGGATATTCAAAATATTACAACTTTAAAACCTAACAATTGAGGCACAGTGATGAAGACCCGAATTGTTGCAATTGCTGTAACGAGCTTGTTGTCTGTTGCCGTCAGTAGTCAGGCATTGGGTGCTGCCAAGCCGGAATATCCACTGACGATAAATATTAAACGCCTGTCACTGGATACAGCGTTGCGTATCGGCCAGGCGGCGATTGACAAATGCCGCAAGGAAGGCGTTCAGGCCACCGTAACCGTCGTCGACCGCGGCGGTCATGCACAGATCGTATTGCGGGATACCTTATCGATGGATGTGTCACTGCCCATCAGCCTTAAAAAGGCCTACACGGCGATGGAATTTAATGCGCCGACATCCGAACTCGAAAATCGTTTTCCTGGTGCTTACAGTGTACCCAAGCACGAGTTACTCATGGCGGCAGGCGGCATCCCGATTAACGTTGGCGGAAATATCATAGGGGGTATCGGAGTCAGCGGCGCGCCCTCGGGCTTGACCGATGAAGCTTGTGCGAAAGCCGGGCTTGACGCGGTGCTCGACGATCTGGAAATGCATTAGTTGTCGATCATCGGGCGATGGTCCGCTATCGACGCCCTCTATTGCAAGAGGAAAACGGCAGGGTTAGGGCATCGAGTGCGGGGTCAGGCTAGCACCAGCAACGTACGCTGCCGCAAAACCCCAGCTGTGACTCGGTCAGGCTCATGGTGCTGCGCACCGTTCCCTTCGTGTTGTCGAACAGAACATCGAAGCGTGCCTGCTCTCTCCAGGCGTCGCAATATCGCCATTCCCATACCAGTTCGTCGCGCCTTTCGAAATAGGCGGTCCAGCCCGGGTAGGATGGGCCGAGGATGTGGAGCACCTCTTCTTTGCTCATGCCGTGCTGGATGCGCGCGAAGCTTTTTTCATCCAGCACATTCTCGACCTGCCGCAGTTTACTGTCCTTTGCGATGGTTACCATGAAGGTCTCGACTCCCATGGGCCCGCGTGTATAGGCGAGTTGCGTCGACGCGTCCGCATTCTGCCAGCGCGCTGCCGGCTGCCCCATCACCTGCAAAACATTTTCCACACGGTCGCCGCCCGGCTTGAGCCCGCGGCCGCTGTATGACGCGCAGGCAGCCAGCGACAGCGCTGAAAGAATTGTCATCCAGAGTTTCATTCTTTCTCCTTTTGCAAAATACTCGCGAATTCCATGCGCAGGCATTGCCTTTTTACAGATATAGCTCATGTTCTAGTGAGGCCAAAAGCAGCGGCTTAAAACTCGGCCTCCCTATATCGTCCAGACTCCTGCAAGCTGCCGGATCCAAGCCCGCAAGATTTTAAACCGGCTGCAAGGAACCGGGCGAAATCATTTGTTTTCATTCGCCAACCGAGTCCATGATGTCTTGAAATCATCCTGCATGGCCTCATGCCGCCGAAATGTTTTTCCGCGGCGGCAAAACCGCTACTTCACATGGCACGCGCTTCAGCGCATCGGAGCCGGAGACAGGGTCGCACGCCGAGGGATCCGCCACCGCCGCAAAATTAAGCGTCACACCCGGTGGCAGTTCCGCCGCCAGCTCCGGCTGCATGGCTTCGTGCCAGCCATAGCTGACGCACACCACAGCGGGATCGAGCGCCGCATTAAAACGCGCCTTGGCGGCCAGGCTTCCCGTTGCAGTAGTGACAAGCAGCCATATTCCTTCACTGATGCCGCGGCTGGCGGCTGTCGACGGGTGCATCTCCGCTGCAGGTTCCGGCGCCAGACGCCGCAGGCTTTTCAGGTTGCGCATCTGGCTGTGGCAATAGGCAACCTGTTTGACCGAGACCAGCGTCAGCGGGAAAGCCTCTCCGCCAGCGGTTGGTGCTTCGCCGCGCGGCACTGGCGCATAGCCATGAAGTAAAAAAGTTTCCGAATAGATTTCCAGCCTTCCTGTCGGGGTGGCGAATCCAGACCTGGTGTATTTGCGATAACGCTGCGGCAGATCGAGGTCGACGCCTTGCGGATTTGCGCGCAGCGTCTCGAGTGTCACGCCGGTTGCTGAAATAATATGGCGCAGTGCAGCTTCGCGATCCCCTTCAAAAAAGTCCTCTGCCAGCCCCAGCCGTCGCGCCAGCTCAAACACAATCCAGGTATCGGATTTTGCTTCGCCGCGCGGCGCGACGCAGGCTGGCCGCAGTTGCAAATGCGCTTCGGCCCGGCGGCTAACATGAAAGCCGCCATACAGTCCTTCGCGCTCCCATGCTGAAGCTGCCGGCAGTATGATGTCTGCCAGCGCAGCGGTGGGCGTCATGAACATTTCAGAGATCGCAAAAAATTCAATATTATCAATATGTTGTGAAAAGTCGACCGACATCGGCTTGGTCGCAACGGGATTGCCGCCAAACGCAAGCAGCGCTTTCAATCGAACCGGCTGTTGTGTCAGCGCGTCATCCAGATCGCGCGACGACAGCCAGCCGCGCCGTCCCGGACCCAGCGGCCGCTGCGCGCGCCCGATGGTTTTATCCAGCATGCCTTCCGGTAAAAGATCGAGACCTGACACATCGTTAAGCTGCGGGCGCGGGAAAAACACATTTCCTCCGGGCGCATCCAGCTGCCCGGTCAGTGCGTAAAGCAGGCACAGTGCGCGTGTCGTCTGGGTGGCATCGCTGTGCTGGCACAGCCCGGTCCAAGTGAAGAATGCCGCCGGGGCAGCGTCACATATCATGCGTGCCGCGCTGCGTATCTGCTGCGCCGGCACACCAGTCACCGTCTCTGCGTGTTCCGGCGTCATCGCGGCGCAGGCCTCGGCATAATAGGCGAAGGCCGGGCGGCACCGCACCGGCCCGCTGCTGGTCAGCACCGTGTACTCGCCGCTCAGCGCCAGTCCGCTGTTGTCTGCTGCCGTATCAAGCACTATGGCCTGCCGCTGTGCTTCATCCCAGGCCAGATAGCCTTGCGCAGAGGTATCTGCTTGAATGTCCGCTGCCCTGAGAAAAAGTCCGGTATCTGTGCGTACCAGAAAAACTGCATTGCTCCAGCGACGCAGGAAGTGCATATCCGCGCCGCCCGCCTCCAGCAAAGCCTGGGCCATCGCCAGCGCCAGTGCGCCGTCGGTGCCGGGGCGCGGGCGCAGCCAGATGTCTGCACCACGCGCCAGACCCGCATTGCGCGGGTCGATCACGATCAGCTTCATGCCGCGCTTGCGCGCCTTTCTGATTTCCAGCGACAGCGACAGCAAGCTTGTCGAAGGGTTGGTTCCCCATAACAGCAGACAACCGCTGTGCTCCAGCTCGGGCATGCCGATGCCGCTGCCCAAGGTGTATTGCGGGGAAAAATCCTTGTGCCAGTTGCAGTTCTCGGTGGCAAACACCACGTTGGGCGTGCCAAAGCTGCGTGCCAGACGATGGATCCACGCAAAGCTGTCGGAAATGGCTGTGCCGCTGGGCGTGGTTACGGATACTGCAACGGACTCTGGTACTGCGGCAGCAGCAGCGCTCCGCATCGCCGCAGCAATCTCATCCAGCGCCTCGTCCCAGCCGATACGTTGCCATTCCGCACGTGCCCCTCGCGGCCCGATGCGGCGCATCGGATGGAGCAAGCGCTCCGGGCTGTTGACCAATTCCGGCGCGGCGCGCCCCTTGGCGCAGAAAGCCCCGCCTGTTGGGTGAGCGGGGTCGGCCTCCACTTTCAGCAGGAGGCCGTCTTCCACCGTGGCAATACAGCCGCAGCGGGAGATGCACAACGCACAATAGCCATGAATTAGTTCGGTGTTCATTGGATACTCCTGGCGGTACTGCGCGCCATGCAATATTGCGTGGCTTCAACTGCGACCGAAGCCATCATACTATTTTAGTTGCCTGGAAAAGGCGGGATAAGGCTTTTTTGACCGGGAATAATGCGGTAACTGCGCACGGGGATCCCGCCGCGTAAAATTGTCAGCGTATCGGTCCCTGTTGTCGAAGTAAAGTATTCCCGATAGGGGCCGACCGCGCCGTCTTCGTCCCAAACATACAAACCATTTTTGCCTTTGAGTTCCTGTGGCCACGGCCACAGGCTGAACTGGCTTAGTCTTGTTGCGTTTTTGTCAGTCTGTACAAATAATTTTTCATCCGTGTAATAAATAATTTCGGCACCCAGTTGGTGGGAAGGCGTAACGACAAATTCCATGCCGGGATATTTTTTCAATTCAGCCCCGAGCTCTCTCCAACCGTAAAACGAGTTCGTCGCATCGGTGACAGCCAGTTCCCTGGAAAACCTGCCAAGCTGAATCAAGTTGAATTTGGCATGAAGCGTCAGGATGGCCGATATAAATAAACTTGAAAATAAAGCGGCATACCACAGTGAGCGTCGTATTCTTGAAGTACTGTCAAGAAAATATTTGGTTACCAGTATGGTGAAAGTGAAGTAGGCAAAGGCCGGCCAATTCGGCCCCGCAAGCTTCTTTAACGAAGAAAAACCAAAAAATATGATGACCGGAAGGGCAGTGAGGATTAAAAACAATAGCGCCTTGTTCTTCCGGAAAAGACCGGCAAAAGCCGCGTAGATTGCGAGGGGCCAGACGATGGGTCCCACCAGCAGAAGCTGCCCGCCGACATAATCGGCAATTCTGCCGAACGAGTACTCCTGGCCGCCGAGACCGTGCCCAAACTGAAATACAAAGGAGATCCACTGGTGGCGGCTGTTCCAGTACACCACGGGAAGGAAACAAAGAAATGCAATAAGCAGGGATAGATACGGATAGAAGGTTTTCAGCCAGCGGCGATCTTCTGTCGCAAGCAGATAGATGAACAGGCAGGGAGCCAGCAGAATGGCGGTATATTTTGAAAGCAGTGCCAAGCCGAACGAAACGCCAAGCACATACCACAGCCATACCTTATTGCTGCGTATGATCTGCCAGAAGAGGTAAACACTTAACGACCAGAATAAAAATACAGGTATGTCGGGCGTGATAACAATCAAGCCCAGCATCGTCAGCGGGTAGACGTTAAACAGCATCACGCTGCCGGCGGCTACCACGATGCTGCCGAAAAGCTGCATGGAAAGCCGCCATGTCAAGAAGCTTAATGCAAGGGTAACAATCGTTCCTGAAAGCCTTACCCAGAATTCAGATTTTGAAAAAAGGGTGGTAAACCAGATAAAATAAGCTACAAGCGGCGAATGATCAAAATAACCGATGTCAAGATGCCGCGACCATAGCCAGTAATAAGCCTCATCCGGATGGAGCTGCAGCCCGGCTGACAAATACAGGCGCCAAAGTGTTAAAGCCATCACAACAATAATCGTATTCTGCCTGTTAAGAAATTTTTCCATATTTGCTCAACCGGGGAATATAGTAAGATTAGATTTGATATTCGATAAATTTCCGGCAATCACAAGAGGGTCAGGCCACAAGGAATTCGCACCACCCTGTTCGGCTCGGTCGTTCAATCGCGACTGGATGGGGAGGTCTGTAACTTGTTCCGCAGCAATGATAGCAATGATGTCTGGTGTCATTTGAGTACAATCTTAATGTGGTATGGTGAGTCTGGATTTTGAAAAAAAGCATTTCAATGTCTTGACTTTGGATTGTACAACATCTGCGTCTTCTCCCGCATGCTGGAGAAGGCAGGGTGGGGGGCGTTACAGCCTTTCGAGTCGCGATATGGCAAGGTGCGTGATACCATCACGGTACGGAAGCGGGAATTCCTACGCTTTCACCACCTTCTTGGAGTTGCCCGGTTTTATAGACGCGCTTGCGATGAGACAGCTGCAAGCCTATAGCCTATAAGTATCTTGAAAATTCATCGATCTACACGCCATGAAACCAACTGACATAAGACGCCCATTATTTCCTGTGACGCCACTCCTTGACGGTGTTGATCCTGAGTCCACACGGCGCGAGATACTCGAATATTTTCACGCCACACAAGACTGTTATGAACAGTTGTTTCAAATGCTGGAGGGCGATGCCGGTTTTTATGAAAAGCCGATTCCGTTGCGCCATCCGCTGATATTTTACTTCGGGCATACGGCAACTTTCTTTATCAACAAACTGGTGCTGGCCGGTTTGCTGACCGAGCGCGTGCAGCCCCGTCTCGAATCCATCTTCGCTGTGGGCGTGGACGAGATGAGCTGGGACGATCTGGATGTAACGCACTATGACTGGCCCAGTGTCGAGGCGGTGCGCGACTATCGCACACAAGTGCGCGAGCGTGTGGATCGCCTGATCCAAACTTTGCCGTTACAACTGCCGATCGATTGGCGTCACCCCTGGTGGGTGATCCTGATGGGCATCGAACATGAGCGCATTCATCTGGAAACCTCTTCCGTGTTGATACGCCAGCAGCGTCTGGATTGGGTACGGCCACATGCGGACTGGCAGGCTTGCGCGGACACCTCTGCCGCGCCGCAAAATGCCTTGGTGGAAATCCCGGCCGGCAGCGTGCGTCTGGGCAAGGAAAAATCCGCAGTCACCTATGGCTGGGACAATGAGTACGGTGTACATGAAGCGGATATCCCCGCCTTCATGGCCGGGCAATACCTGGTCAGCAACCGGGAATTTCTGGCCTTTGTCGAAGCGGGTGGTTATCGCAAGGATAACCTGTGGGAAGAAGAAGGGCGGTCATGGAAAAATTTCGCGCAGGCGAAACATTCCACCTTCTGGATACGCGATGGCGACGCCTGGCAATTGCGGCTGATGACCGAAGAAGTCCCCATGCGCTGGGATTGGCCGGTGGAAGTGAATTATCACGAGGCCAAGGCTTTCTGTAACTGGAAGCGCGAACAAAGCGGTGAGCCCTATCGTTTGCCGACCGAGGACGAGTGGTATCGTATCTACGAGGTGTCGGGCGTGAGCGAAGTGCTGGCAGCTCAGGCAGCAAATGCCAACCTGCATTTGCATCACTATGCTTCCGCTTGCCCCGTGAACAAATTTCGTCACGGTGATCTTTACGATGTGGTGGGCAATGTGTGGCAATGGACGGAAACGCCGATTTATCCCTTTGCCGGTTTTGAAGTGCATCCGCTCTATGACGACTTCACTACCCCCACCTTCGACGAACGCCACAATCTGTTCAAGGGCGGTTCGTGGATCTCTTGCGGCAACGAAGCGCTGAAGAGTGCGCGCTATGCCTTCCGCCGCCATTTTTTTCAGCATGCGGGTTTCCGTTATGTGGTGGCGGAAGCTTCGGCAATTATTCCCGCCTCGCATTACGAGACCGACAAAATGCTATCGGAATATGCCGAGTTTCACTATGGCGACAGCTATTACGGGGTGCCGAACTTCTCCGTAGCGCTGGCGCGATTGGCGATCAAAGCCATGGGCAATAAGCCCGCACACAAAGCACTCGATCTGGGTTGTGCGACAGGGCGCGCCAGCTTCGAGTTGGCGCGGCATTTTGAACGTGTCACCGGTGTCGATTTTTCTGCGCGCTTTATCGGCATGGGCGCGCAATTTGCACAACAGGGCGTGCTGCGTTACACCCTGGCGGACGAGGGCGACCTGGTCGAGTACAAGGAGCGCAAACTCACAGATCTGGGCTTGGAAGCGGTACGCAACAGGGTCGAGTTTTTCCAGGGCGATGCCTGCAATCTGAAACCCAATCTTTGCGGCTATGATCTGATCCTTGCCGCCAACCTCATCGACCGCCTGTACAGCCCGCGCAAATTTCTGGGGAGCGTGCACGAGCGACTTAACCCGGGTGGCGTGCTGATGCTGGCCTCGCCCTATACCTGGCTGGAAGAACATACACCGCGTGCAGAATGGATTGGCGGTTACAAAAAAGACGGCGAGCGCGTGACCACACTGGATGGCCTGAAGGAAATTCTCGGCCGGCATTTCAGGCTGATCGAAGAGCCGCTGGCGGTGCCGTTTGTGATTCGCGAAACGCGCCGCAAATTTCAGCACACGCTATCTGAAGTCACCATCTGGGAACGCGTTGCGTGAGCTTCAATTGGGATCAGCTGATCGCGCGCGAGGGCACGGACAGTGTCAAGTTCGATGGTCGCGCAGCGTATTTCGGCACTCCTGATGTAATGCCGTTGTGGGTGGCGGATATGGACTTCGCTGCACCGGAAGCGGTCAGCAATGCCTTGCGGCAACGCGCGGCGCATCCGATTTACGGCTATAGTTTTTTCCCCGAGAGCCTGTATGCAGCACTCCTAGCCTGGCTACAACAACGCCACGGCTGGGCGGTAAAACGCGAGTGGGTCGTGATGGCGCCAGGCGTCGTGCCTTCGTTGCACGCGGCGGTGCAGGCCTTTACCCAGCCCGGCCAAAGTGTGATCGCGCAACCGCCGGTGTACTTTCCGTTTTTCTCTTCGGTCACCTCCAGCCAGCGGCAACTGGTTTTGAATCCTTTACGTCTGGAGGCAGGCCGCTACCACATCGACTTTGAACATCTGGAGCGGTGTGCCGCTAGCGGCGCACGTCTGCTGTTGCTGTGCTCGCCGCATAATCCGGTGGGGCGCGTGTGGCAGGCGCAAGAGTTGCAGGAAATTTTGCGCATTGCACGGCGCTACGATCTGCCGGTGTTGGCGGATGAAATCCATGCCGACCTGGTGTATCCCGGGCATCGCCATAGCGTGCTGGCGACCCTGGCGCAGCCGGGTGATCGCGTCATTACCGCGATGGCGCCGAGTAAAACCTTCAATATTCCCGGCCTGGGCTTATCCTTTCTGATCGTGCCCAATGCCGGGGATAGAGCCGCGCTGGTGCGCGTGTTTGAATCCCTGCATGTGCAGAACTGCAATCCCTTCAGCAGTGCCGCCTTCGAAGCCGCCTATCGCGGCGGTGCGGCCTGGCTCGACAGCCTGATGCGCTATCTGCACGACAGCCGCGAATTCGTCAGCGATTATCTGCAAGAGCATTTGCCGCAGATCAAACTGATCCAGCCCGAGGGCACCTATTTGCTGTGGCTGGATTGCCGTGAGTTGAACATGGGCGATCAACAGTTGCAAGATTTCTTTGTGAAACAAGCGAGAGTGGGGATGAATCCCGGTAGCGTATTCGGGGAAAATGGCAGCGGCTTCATGCGCCTCAATATAGGCGCACCGAGGCAGGTTATTGCCGAAGCCTTGACGCGCATCGTGCATGCGCTGCAGGGGTAGCGGCGGAGCCGATCCATTTCACAGCGGGCAACGCGCCATCTATTTCATGAATAAGAAATTGTGAAAATTCATGAATATAATCAGCATTTTATTTAATAGCACTCGACCCTCCAATTTATGCACGTCGAGGTATCGGTGAGCAGGAAATATTGTTGTCACTCATTGCGATCCCGGCCGCGCTCATGCCTCTCCTCCTGCTCTTGTTCCTGTTTCCGTCTTGGTTCGTGCGTAAGGTCCTTGCCTCGCTGGCCTTCTTCCCGTCCCTGCGATCCCGGCATCGGCTGCCTGCGTTGGCCTTGTTCTGGTTGAGGCGGTTGTTTGTGGTCCTGAACTTCAGGGCCTCTCGGTTGTGGAGCTGCCGGGATTGATCTCCGAAAGTCTTCACCTTCCTTTTGCGGCCACTGTGGACGTTGAGCGCCCGGAGCAGCCTGCGGGTGCGGCGGTATGGCGCGCTGCATATCTTCCTGTCTGTAATCTCTGCGTTCAGGTAATCCCTGATTTCTCTGTGGAGGTCTTCCCTGCAGGTCAGGCGCTCTTTGCCCTGCCTGTTCCTGATAATGTTGCCGCACTACCGGGTCATGCGGTTGGTAGCGGTAATGCTGCTGTTGCAGCCTCTGCTGCTCCACTTGTCCGGGATACTTGTCTCTTGTATACCGCCGTTGGTAGATGGGTAGCGGCGCGGGTGCCGGGGCAGCGTGGCGGTTCCATCTGTCCCAGCCGCGTCGACGCTGCTCCCAATCATGGCCCCAGTGATCACCCCAGCGCGGCGGCGCATTGGAACGCCAGTCGCGGAAGTATAGGGGTGGTCTGCGGTAGTAACGCACCGGGATGCGCAGGATGAACACCGGCACATACTCTGGATCCTCCAGCGACCAGGGGCCGTTGTACCAGTAACTTGAGTACCAGTTATCATCCTCGTAAACCCAGTACATGCCGTCGTAAAAAAAGAAGTTCGCTTCCAGTCCCGGCGCGTAATAAACCGGGTAACCCGGCACGACGACGAGTTCCGGGTATGCTGGCACGTTGATGCCGATACTTACGTTTGGCGTGCTGATACCGATGCTTACCTGAACATCAGCAAAGGCCGATGAGTACAACAGCATCCCGGACATAACAAGTACATGGCGAATTTTCAGCATTTTGCGACCTCCTGTTCGATAAGCAAGAAACGACCTGTTCTTAACCCGGCACTTTTTAGTACGGTATTGCTCAATAGGCGACTGGAAAGTCCAGGCAGATTTTTGAAAACCGGCTGCCTGAGCCTATTGGATAATCTCGCTGTGCGTCATCTGCTTGCGAGTATATTGCACTGCCACGCACATTTTTCAACTATATTTCAAATCTTCTCTGTGTACTGAGGATTGCGTCAGCTACCACCATTGGCTACAAAAAGTAGCTGCCGACTGGAACAAACGGGGCCAGCCATTGATTTTAGAAAATATAAGGCACCATTCTCTTTGTAGCTTGGGAATAGGCGCGGTACTCCGGGTAAACTTCAATAATCAGACGTTCTTCACACAGCATTCTACCTACGGCACCGGCAAAAAGCAGTGCACCCAACAGGACATTAATCGAAGACCAGTGCAACACGATACCAGTCCATCCAAACAGGCAAACAGCGGTGTAGATCGGATGACGAATGAAACGATAAGGCCCGTTCGTGACCAGGCCGCCGGCAGTCGGATTCGCTGCCGCATGGAAGCTGCGCTGCCCGAATGTCAGGCGCGCCCATACCATCAGCGCGACCGCGCCAGCCTCCACCATGAGCGCTAACGGCGGCAACGACAAAAAAGCCCCGCGAATAACGAGCCCCAGCAGCGCAAGCGCCATGAGCATCCACGCTGCAAGCGACATAGTCTTCAACACGTTTTACATCCTCCTCACCGCTCGCGGCAGATGCCCGTTGCTTATGGACAGGCCCAGCGCTCGGCGCAATAAAATAGTAAGGTATAAAAATCGCAAACAACAACTCGATTCATTTATAGTCTCATAACGCATATAGTGTATGCGAAAAAAGCCCCGATAAAACCGAAGTTGCAGCGGGGTTTTATATATATTGGCTTCCCGGGAGCATGTCTGGCTTCGCCCCCAACTTATTGATTTTGTTGATATACTTGCTATCCGGGCAAATAAAAATATTATTTATAATCAAGGTGTTACGTAACAATAGAAGCAGAAGCCCGGCAACCGGGCGGGGTACTTGCAGAAATTCATTTTTAGTTCGTTTATTCAATAAGAAAAGGAGTCATCATGAACGTGAAACATACTATCAGGATGTGTGCAGTCGTATTGGGAGTGGTTTTGTATTTGCAAACAACTGCCGTTATGGCAGGAATCATAACTACCGATCAAATCGCGCCGCAGAGCCGGATCGAAGCGGAAAAATTAAAGATTCAGACATTTATGGACCGGGCAGAAGTCAAAGATCGCCTGCAGTCATTTGGCGTTGAAGCGTCCATGTCAAAGGCACGGGTCGCGGCGATGACTGACGAGGAAGTACATGCCATGGCGCAGAAAATTGACACCATGCCGGCCGGCGGCCGCGTGCACGATTCAGATTTGGTGTTGATTCTGCTCATTGTACTTTTGATATTGCTGATTTAGGCTACAAATGCAATCGATCTTCCTGTCGAGCACTTGGTTAATATAACTCAACTTTAGACACTCAGCCGTCATCCTTGCGCCACTAAACCAGTGGCACAATTGAAGCTGAAACGACAAAAATTCCTCCTGCTTACTACTGACAGCTGCGCTACAGTAGAAATCTTGG
>Ga0315268_10002856_pt1 | contig 19209 bp, 16 predicted proteins | sample C1_top_MG_FD_204535 | JGI IMG/M metagenome (GOLD analysis project Ga0315268, IMG submission 204535) | Sediment microbial communities from Yellowstone Lake, YNP, Wyoming, USA - C1_top | ecosystem: Environmental > Aquatic > Freshwater > Lake > Sediment | place: USA: Wyoming | collected 2017-08-01
CGAGGCCGTGCGCGAATCGACGACGGTGACGTCGCGCCCGGGGAGCAGTTGCGCCCCGAGCTCGGCGCTGTTGAACGAGGCCGACAGCTCGGCCGAGATGGTGATGCAGACGACAGCCTCGGCGCCGGCGTCGAGGCTGGCCGCGAAGGCGTCCCGGAACGTGCCCGGGGCTGAGGCGGCAGTAGTCGGGAAAGGGGCGTCAGGGGCAAGCATCCGCTCCCAGAACTCGGCCGTGGACAGGTCCACGCCGGCCCGGAACTCCTGGCTGCCGAAGGTCACGAACAGGGGCACGACCGCGATCCCGCGGGCGGCGGTGAGCTCGGGCGGCAGGTCGGCGGTGGAATCGGTGACGATCGCGACGCGGCGGGGCATGAGTTTCCTCGCTCCTCTGCGGGCGGCGCCCGGCCGTCCGCTCGCCGGATGATACGGCTCGGAGCGGCTACTCGAGCGAGCCCGACGGGACCGCTGCCCCCGGGCCCACCTGGTGCTCGTAGCGACGCAGCCACCAGAGCGGCCCGAGGGCGCCCGCCAGCAGGATGAGCGTTGCCAGCAGGAGGCCGTCGATCGCCTTCCACTGGGAGGCCATCCCGCCGAGGAGGCTGCCGCCGATCTGGCCGAGGGCGAGGAAGACCGAGTAGAGGCCCATGATCGCCCCCCGGTCCTCCGGGTAGGGCTCGCTCATGTCGGCCAGCAGGCCGACCGCGGCCGGCGTCGCCCCGGCCAGGACGAACAGCCCGGCGATGACGACGAGGGCGAAGCCGGCGAGGACCGGGATGGGCAGGTCACGGCCGTGGTTGACGACGAGGGCCCCGCCCACCAGCGCGGCCCCGCCGAGGATGCCGTAGAAGATGATCGTCGTCCGCCGCAGTGTCTTGAACCGGTTGCCCCAGTAGATCAGGCCGGCGACGAAGACGACGCCGCCGGCGGCGATCGCAGCGCTGGCCGTCACCGACGAGATGCCCTGCATCAGCCACTGGTCGGCGAACTGGGGCTTCGGGTCGGAGACGAAGGCGAACAGGCCCTGGGCCGACCAGATGCCGATCGCCGCGTTGACCGCGATCCAGGTCGGCGCGAGCAGCCAGACGTGGGCCCCGGAGAGGATCGCCCAGTAGCGGCGGAGGGTCGTCCGCGGCCGGTGCTCGCGGCCGCCGTGGTCCGCCCGGGGATCCCGCACGCCAAACCGGTAGATGGCCCACGACACCCCGTACATGCCGGCGTTGAGGAAGAAGCCGATCGGCCCGAAGAGCCGCCACATGAGGCCGGCCGCCACGAAGCCGGCGCCGAGGCCGGCCAGCGTCGCCATCTCGAAGCGCGCGGCCGCCTTCCCCCGGAGGCCCTCGTCGGCCGCCGTGGCGATGGCGATGAAGCCGAGGATCGAGGGCACGCTGGCGGCCGTCGACGAGCCCTCCAGCCAGCGGGTGGTCCCCAGGATCCAGAGGTTCGTGGTGACGCCGGTCAGGATCACCGCTGTCGCGCCGAAGGCCGGGCCGAGCTCCATCACCCGGTGGTAGCCGAAGCGGTCGGCGATCGGCCCGAAGACGGGCGACAGGGTCAGCTCGGCGATGTAGAAGGTGGCGGCGAAGACCCCGAGGACGAGCGGGTCGACCGCCTCGCCGCCGTGCCTGGGCAGCTCGTCAAGGTAATAGACAAGCATCGTGCCCGTCAGGCCGGTGCTCAGCCGGAGGGTGAACGTGCCGAGGATGACGGCCCACAGCGAGCGTTCCACCCGCGCAGCGTAGCGGCTCGCGGCGCGGGCCATACAATCGGCCCGTGGACGGTCCGCCCCGGCCCCTCGTTCCCGCCCGGCTCGCCCGCGGCGGGTCCGGCGCGGTCGTGGCGCCCCATCACCTCGCCACCGCCGCCGGACTCGGCATCCTCCGCTCCGGGGGAACGGCCGTCGACGCGGCGATCGCCACGAACGCGGTTCTCGGCGTCGTCATGGGCTCGGCCTGCGGCCTCGGCGGCGACGCCTTCTGGCTGACCTGGGACGAGGCGGCCGGCCGCCAGGTCGGGCTGAACGGCTCGGGGCGGGCCGGGTCGCGGGCAGACGCGGCGGCGCTGCGGGCCGCCGGCCTGGCGGCGCTCCCCGCGCGCGGACCGCTGACGATCACCGTGCCCGGTGCCGTCCGGTCGTGGGCCGACGCCCACGGCCGCTTCGGCCGCCTCGCGCCCGGGACGCTCCTCGCCCCGGCGATCGAGCTGGCGGCCGGCGGGTTCCCGGCCGACGAGGCCTGGTGCGCCGCCGTCGAGCGGGCGGCAGCGGCCTTCGATGTCGCGCTCGGGGAGGCCGCCGCCGGCTGGCACGCCGTCTACCGGCCCGACGGACGGCCCTGGCGGCCCGGCGAGCGCGTCCGCCTGCCGGCCCTCGCCGCCACCCTCGAGCGGCTGGCCGCCGCCGGCTGGGACGACTTCTACGCGGGGGAGACGGCCGCCCGCCAGGCCGCGGCGCTCGCCGCGGCCGGGGCGCTCGTCACCGCGGCCGACCTCGCCGGCCACGCCTCGACCTGGACCGAGCCGATCGCCGTCGACTACCGCGGCACGGCGGCGACGACGCACCCGCCGAACAGCTCCGGCGTCGTCGCCCTGGAGATCCTCGCCATCCTGGGCCGCTTCGCCCCGCCGCGGCCGGGCGATTTCGTCCCCGGCGACGGCGGGGCCACGGCCGGCCCGGGCGCCGATTGGGCCCACCTCGGGATCGAGGCGACGAAGCTCGCCCTCGCCGACCGCGACCGGTACCTGGCCGACCCCGAGCGCTCGCCGGTCCCGGTCCAGCTCCTCCTCGGCCCGGCCCACGCGGCCGACCTGGCCGGACGGATCGATCCCGCCCGGGCTGCAGCCCCGCCGTCCGCGATCCTGCCGCCGGGCGGCGGCACGATCTGGCTCGGCGTCGTCGACGGCGAGGGGAACGCGGTCAGCCTCGTCGAGTCGAACTACGCCGGCTTCGGCTCGGGGATCGTCGACCCGGCGACGGGCATCGCCTACCAGAACCGGGGGACGTACTTCCGCCTCGATCCGGGCCATCCCAATGTCCTCGCCCCGGGGCGGCGCACACTCCACACCCTCATGCCCGGCATGCTCCTCCGCGACGGGCGGCCGTGGGTCGTGGTCGGCTCGATGGGCGGCGACGCCCAGCCGGCCATCCACGCCCAGGTCGTGTCGGCGCTCGTCGATGGCAAGGTCGACGTGGCAACGGCCGTCGCCGCCCCGCGCTGGTTCCCGGAGCCGGCCGCGCCGTACGCCCCGCCGGACCTGGTCCGGATCGAGCCCCGCTTCCGGGCCGGCCTGCTGGCCGAGCTGGCAGCCCGCGGCCACCGCCTGGCGCCGACCGGCGCCTTCGACCCGGTCCTCGGCCACTGCCACGCGATCGAGCTCGTGGACGGCGGGCCAGCCGCGGGCGGAACCCTGGCCGCGGCCACTGACCCGCGCTCGGCCGGGCTGGCGGCGGCGTGGTGAGCGGGAGGTGACCGGGCCATGAGCGAGCCGCCGCCCCTCCTCTACGGTGGGCCCCGGAACGCGATCCTCCGCCGCTACGCAGCGCTGACCGTCGACGACCTGCGGGAGCTGGCGGCGGCGATCGAGCGCCTGGCAGCCGAGCGGCACGACCACAAGCGGGTCGACCACGGCTTCTGGTACGCCTGGTACGCCGGGCCGAAGCTGACCCCGGCAGAGACGGCCGAGATCGAGCACCTGTTCACCGACGTCCTGGTGGCGATCGCCAGCGGGCTGTCGGGCCTCGACGTCGCCCGCTTCGGGGCGCGCCTCGGCGGCACAGCGACCCAGGGGGCCCTCGGCTGGCTGAGCAGCCTCTGGGCGCCCCGCCCGGGCCGGCGGATGCAGGAGGCAGCGATCGGCCTCATCGAGGAGACATGCGCGCCGTGGCAGCCGCGCCTCGGCGTCATCGCCGCCTGGAACGCCGCCTGCGCCGTCGCCCTCCGGGGACGGATCAGCGCGGAGACCGAGACGATCCTCGCCGCGCCCTGGCGCTCGGTCTTCGGCGAGCTGCCGGTCTGACCGGGCGGCCACCGGAGCGGGCCCCCGGGGTCAAGCACCAACATGAGGGGTCAACATCGGGGTTTCGGCAACCCAGGTGCGACCGTTCGTCGCCTTCATCACATGGTCCAGTCGATCGCGCTGTGTTCGTGTGACCCCGATGGTGTCAATGGCCATGTAGAAGTACCCACCTGTGGCCATGAGAAGTCCCCACCCCGGAGGACGGCTCAGGGGCTCGGCGCTGGCACACCTCCTCTCATCCGGGCTTCCTTCATTCGGTAGGAGTCGCCGCTGGTGACGACGGTCACGGCGTGGTGGAGCAGGCGGTCGAGAAGGGCGACCGCGGTGGTGTGCTCGGGCAGGAAGCGGCCCCAGCTCTCGAACGGCCAGTGGCTGGCGACCCCGAGCGACCGACGCTCGTAGGCGGCGGCCACGAAGCGGAAGAGGAGCTGGGCGCCGACATCGTCCAATGGCGCGAAGCCGAGGTCGTCGACGATCACCAGGTCGGCCCGCAGGAGGCCCTCGATGAGCCGCCCGACGCTGTTGTCGGCGAGGCCCCGGTAGAGGGCCTCGACGAGGGCCGCGGCGGCGAAGTAGCGGACATGGCGGCCCGCCTCGACGGCGGCGTGCCCGAGGCCGATGAGGGTATGGCTCTTGCCCGTCCCGGCCGGCCCCACGAGGACCAGGTTCTCGGCTGCCCGGATCCACTCGAGCGAGGCGAGGTAATCGAAGGTCGGCCTCGGGATCGAGGACTCGGCCACGGCGAACTCCTCGAGCGTCTTGCGGACCGGGAAGCCCGCCGCCCGCAGGCGCGAGCGGGCGTTGGAGGCGTCTCTTGCGGCGAGCTCGGCCTCGAGGAGCGTCCGGAGCAGCTCGTCGGGGGCCCAGCGCTGGGTCTTGGCCGTTAGCAGGACCTCGGGCGCGAGGCGGCGGACCGCGGCCAGCTTGAGCCGCCGCAGGGCGGCCTCGAGGTCGGGAGCGAGGGCCGGTGCCACCGTCGCACTCACCGGTTCGCCTCCACGGCGTAGGCGGCCAGGGGTCGCACCGGGACGGCCGGCAGCTCGACCGCGAGCTGGTCACCCGGGCTCGCCTCGCGGCTGACCCCGGCTCCGGCGAGGAGGATCGAGCGCACGTCGGCCGCGCCGAAGCGACGGTAGGCGAGCGCCCGCTCGAGAGCGGCGAGGAGGGTGTCGCGGCCATAGGCGGCCCCGAGCTCGACGATCGCCGTCAGCTCGTGCGACAGGCGCGTCGTGCCGGAGGCCGCGGCGGCTCGGAGGAACGCCTCGGCGACCGGGCCGAGGTTGCAGAAGGCGAGCTCGGCCGCGCTCCTGGGTCGGACCGCCCGGACCGGGGCCCTCACCGGCCGGCCATAGTGGGCGTCGTCGAGGCTGAGCTCGCCCGGGCCGACCAGGCGATGCCGGGCGACCTCGCCGCCGGCACAGCTGATGACGAGCTCGCCGGCGAGCACGGTGAGCTCCACCCGGCGGCCGATGAAGGTCCCCGGCACGCTGTAGCGGGCGGAGCCATAGCGGACGGTGCGGAGGCGATCGACGGTGCGGCTCGCCGTCGGCGCGATCGCCGGTCGGAGGGACGGCAGCGGGCGGAGGACCGAGCGCTCGGTCGCCAGGCGGACCTCGGGCACGGCGGCGATCTCGGAGTGAGGCTGGCCGTTCACCTCGGCGCACCAGCTGGTCGCGGCTTCGTTGGCCGCCGCCAGGCTCGGCCAGCCGCCGGCGGGGATCAGCAGGTCGCGCTTGGCATAGCCGACGAGATGCTCGACGAGGCCCTTCGATTCGGGGTCCGCCGCCTCGCAGAAGTCGGGTCGGAAGCCGTAGTGGGCGGCGAAGGCGACGTAGCCGGGGGCCGGGACGACGACGTTGGCCACGACCCCACCCCGAAGGCAGCCCATCCGGTCGGCGAGCACGACCGCCGGCACCCCGCCGAGCGCCTCGAAGCACTCGGCGAGGAGGCGCAGGGTCGTCGCCTGGTCCTCGCGGGCGGCGAAGCGGACGAAGCGGAACCGGCTCCAGGCGAGGACCGCGCAGAAGACGTGGAGGCCGGCCTCGGTGCCCCAGTCGATGACCAGGTGCTCGCCGGGCACCGGGGCCCAGGGCCGGTACACCCGGCGCTTGGCCCGCCAGTCGGCCTTGGCCACCGCGACCGCCCGCCGCAGGCCGCGCGCGGAGCCCTCGTACCCTGCCGCCCGGCAGAGCGGCAGGAGGCGCTTGGCGCTCATCCGGCCGTCGGTCGAGCCGACCTTCGCCTCGATGAGCGGGAGGAAGGGATCGGTCGACTTCGGGCGTGGCGGCCGCTCGACCGGTGGGCGCGAGCGAGCCTCGACGACCCGCCGGACGGTCTTGTGGGTCGTGCCGCACAGCGTGGCCGCGGCGCGGTAGCTGCCGAGTTCCTGGTAGGCGGACAGGATGTCCAACTGCTCCCTCGCACTCTTCACAATGGTGTCCCTCGGGGCTGGAGTTGATGGTGCCGAACACCGCCAATCGTCCAGCCCCGGGGCTCACCCGGTGGCTTGGATCAGTCGAGGGGTGGGTACTTCCACGTGGCCACCAGTGGGGACTTTCTCATGGCCACGGACAGATGGTTCGCGAAGCGGACGACATCGCGGCCAGGACCCTGCGCGCGGCTTCACAGAGAGCACGCCGGCCTCGTGATGCCTGGCGCACGCCGGCCTCGTGATGCCTGGCGCCTCGGTGCCGACGGCGTCTCGGGGTCCTGCGGGTCCTTGTTCAGGGCCCTCCCGGAGCGGATCGCCAGCGAGGCCCTGTGCAGCGTCGTGGTCACACAGGTTGGCGGCGCGGTCGGACAGCTGGACCGGCCCGTCCTGGAGCTCCCGGAGGGACTGACCACCCAGGCCGGTCCCCGCCGACCGCCCCGGACGCGCCGTGGGGGCTACGTCCGAACGTTGAGCCTCCTGGCAATCGTCGCCATGGACAACGCCGCCACGACGGCGAGCACCGCAGCCCACTGTCTCCAGGGGATCGCGAGGATGGTGATCGTGACGAGGAACGAGGGCATGGCCGCCGCGTAGATCGCGAAGGACACCGCGGCCATCCCCGTCACGATGAGCTCTCGTGGGCGCAGCTCGTGCCTGGTCAGCTGGTGGCCCTTGAACGCGAAGAAGGCGAGTCCGACCGAGCCGCCGGCGCGGCGACGACCGAGAGCTGGTCGCCGGCCAGGAGCCGGAGGTCGCCGCGGGGCACGAGGACTGCCTGGTCCAGCTCGAGTGTCCCTCGCCTGGCGAATGCGGCGCCGCTCCCAGCGACACGCGATGGCGACGCGCCGTGCGACGCCTCGCCTCACGCGAAGCGCTCGAGCTCGGCGGCGATGGCCCGGAGACCGGTCGCCAGGTCGAGCCGGTCGGGCTCGGGGAGCTCGGACGCGATCTCCCGGAGGGCCCTCCGCCGGTGGGCAAGGATCGCCGCGCGGACCTCGCGGCCACGGTCGGTCAGGCGGGCGCGGGTAGCGCGCCGGTCGTGCTCGTCGACGGCGAGGGCCGTGAGCCCGCGCCGCTCGAGGCGGCGGAGAAGGCGGCTCGTCGCGGGCAGCGTCACGCCGACCCTGGCCGCGACCTCCCCGATCCGGGCGCCGTCCTCGCCCTCGCCCAGCACGAGGAGGGCACGCCACTGGGGGAACGTGAGCTCGAAGCCGGCGTCCGCCTGCGCGAGGACCCGTGTCGTGAGGCCCAGGGCGCCCACGGCAATCCGCTCGAGGTCGGCCGCGAGCGCCTCCGCGGCGGCGGGGGCGGTGGTCGTTGTGCCCGGCGTCGGCTCGTGGATGGACATCTGGCCCGATGATAGACGATTACATGCCCAGTGGCTATCATTGCTGGTGATCGATCCCGTCGGCGATGATCGAGCCGTGAGGAGAGGGCGCGTGATCGCGAGGGCATCCCAAGGCGCTGGGTCCGGCGACTGGGCGCGGGGGCTCCGCCCGGTGACCCGGTCGCGGGCCGAGGCGCGGCGCGCGTACGACCGCGCGAGCCGCTGGTACCGCTTCGCCGAGGAGCCGTTCGAGCAGCGGGCAATGGCCGTCGGCCTCGGCCTTCTCCGGGTCCAGCCCGGCGAGCGCGTTCTCGAGCTCGGCTGCGGCGCGGGCGGCGCGCTCGTCGCCCTGGCGCGCGCGGTCGGACCGGCGGGCCACGTCGTTGGCCTGGACCTTTCCCCGGGGATGATCCGCCAGGCCGCCGCGCGGCTCCGCCGGGCCGGGCTGGCCGAGCGGGCGGAGCTTCTGGTCGGCGACGCGAACTCAATACCCTGCTCCGAGGGGTCCTTCGACGCGCTGTTCACGGCGTTCACCCTCGAGCTTTTCGACACGCCCGAAATCCCGCTCGTGCTCGCCGAGTGCCGGCGCGTTCTCCGGACCGGGGGCCGCGTCGCCGTGGTCTCCCTCTCGCGGTCGGACCCGGTCAGCTGGCCCACGCGCCTCTACGAGCGGCTCCACGACCGCTTCCCTGCCAGTCTCGACTGCCGCCCGATCCGCCCGCGCCTGGCCCTCGAGGCGACCGGCTTCGAGCAGGCGCGGTCGAGGACGATCCCGCTCTGGGGCCTCCGCGCCGAAGCGGTCGTCGCGGTCCGGCCGGCGGCTCCGCGCGCGCCGGCGGACGATGCGCCCGGTGCCTCGGCGGACAACGAGCCGGGCCCACCGGCCGGCCGCGGGCCGACCCTCCGCGAAGAGGCTGTGTCATGATCACCCGGGACCCAATCGTCGCGACCCCGGATCCCGCCCCAGCCGGGCAGCCGGCGCCGCCCCGCGGGGTGCTCCGCGCCCTTCTCCGCCTGCCCGTCTACCTCTACCGTGCCCGCCTCGGGATCCTCCTGGGCCACCGGTTCCTGCTCCTCGTCCACACGGGCCGCACGACGGGGCTGCGACGTGAGACAGTCCTCGAGGTCGTCGAGTACGACTCGGCCACGCGCGAGTCCGTCGTCGCCGCGGGCTGGGGCCGCAGGACCGGGTGGTTCCACAACGTCGAGGCGGGGCTGGCGCACGAGATCCGGACCGGCCGGGATCGCTTCACGCCGGCGTGCCGCGTGCTGACCCCCGGTGAGGCGGAGCGGGTGTGTGCCGACTACGAGCGCCGCAACCGGCTCATCGCGCCGCTCGTGCGGGCCGTGGTCAGCCGTCTCGTCGGCTGGCGATATGACGGCACGCCCGCCGCGCGACGGCGCGTCGTGGAGCAGCTCCCGCTCGTGGCGTTCCGGCCGCAAGCGTCGGGCTGGCGCGTCCCCCCGCGACGTCCCGGGAGATGAAGGCGAGTTGAGATGCGAGAGTGTGTCGGAGGTACCGGACGAGCATGAGGTCGAAGCGACGGGGGGTCAGGTGACCTCGAACCTGAGCCAGGCCTACCCGTACTCGAGCGAGACGGAGGCAGAGCGGGCCGCGGCGATCGCGGCCATCGTCGCCGCCACCGCCGGCCTCGACGCCACCCTCGCGGCCGAGGCAACGCCGCTCGATGCCAGCGAGCGCTGGTGGACGTACCACCACGGCGGCTGCGGCGGGACGCTCCACGTCGCCGGCTACGCCCGGGACCGGCACGCCGTGGTCGTCGCCTGCGACCGCTGCGGGAAGACGGCTCTCCGCTGACCCTGCGGCGACACCCGACCGAGTGGGGCCGAGGCGCAGGCCTCACGGGGCGGCGCGCGCTGCCCGCCGGACCAGGAGGTCGAGGAGGATCGCCGCCCAGAGCATCGCCTCGTCGGCCCGCCACAGGCCCAGCCGTCCCCGGTACGGGCGGAGGTCGTCACCGAGGACCTCCCAGAGGGTGCCGTCGCGCTCGACGAGGGCGACGTACGTGGCAACGGCCTGGTCCGTCCCGGGCGCCCCGACCCGGTCCATGACGTCGAGAGTCATCGCCCCGAGCGAGGTCCAGGTGGCGGTGCCCTGGTAGTCGGGCATCCACAGCCGCTGGACGCGGTCCTCGCCAGGCGGGCGGCGGGCGGCGTAGCGGAGGGGGATCGGCCGGGTCAGCCCTTCGGCCGCCAGCCGGCCCAGCATCGGCCCGGCACCGAGCTCGTCGGGCACGAGCCGCAGCCAGAACGGGACGACGTTCGCGTCGCCGGTGACGAGGCTCGCCTCCGGGCCGTCGGCCCGATCCTCCGCGAAGTGGTCGCCCCGCCAGAACCCGGCGACGAGGCGATCGGCCGCCCCGGCCGGGAACGGCAGCGCGAACCAGCCCGTCTCGCGCAGCTCCCGCTCGAGCAGTGCCACCATCGCGTGGGCGTACGCGTTGGCCCCGGTCCGGACGGTGTCGCGGTGGGTGGAGAAGCGCCGGTTCCGTCGCACCCAGCCGCCGGCCGGCTCGGTCACGACCTCGCCGAAGCGGCGGACCTCGCCCGCCAGCAGCCCGCCGTGCCTGGCCACCAGGAGCTCGCCCGACGGCGCCGCCCGCAGCGCCCGGAGGAGGAGCGGCAGCGAGTCGACGCCATAGTCCCAGACGTCGGCCGGACGATCCCCGGCGAAGATCGTCGTCGTCACCCTGCCGGACCGGCCCCAGGCCTCGAGGGCCCCGTCGAGCGAGGCGTCCACTCGCCTGCCCTCGCCCAGGCGCACCAGGGCCGGGGCGCTGAAGCCGAAGTCGCGGGTCCAGAACTGGCGGAAGTGCCCGCCCGAGGCAACGAAGCGCCGACCATCCCAGCACGAGGCCACGACCGCCCCGAGGATCGCCGCCGCGTCTCCGGGGTGGCGCGCGTGACCGCGGATCGCCCGCCGCGCCATCCGGGCTCCGCTCGTCGCGTAGGCCGGCAGGATCGCCGGGTCGAGGAGCGCCCGGAGACGCATCGCCTCGCCGCCTCCCTCGAGGCCGGCCGCGATCAGCCGCCCGGGGCCGGGCGGCGCCGGGCCGTCGCCGGATCGCGGGCGATCGCCAGCAGGAGGGCGGCCAGGAGGGCGGTCCGCGGCACGATCGAGGCGACGTCCAGCCACTCGTCGATGGCGTGGTGGTCGCCGCCGACCGGCCCCAGCCCGTCGAGCGTCGGGACGCCCATCCCGGCCGTCGTGTTGGCGTCCGAGGCCCCGCCGGTCGCGGTGTCGCGGACCTCGAAGCCGAGCCGGGCGGCGAGCGCGACGGCATGCTCGACGAGGCGGGCTGCAGCGGGCGACTTCTCCATCGGCCAGTGACGGGAGCGCTCGCGGATCGTGATCCGCGTGCCGGGGACGGCGGGAGCAGCCGCCAGCTCGTGGATGGCGGCCTCCGTCCGCTCGAGACCGGACCGGTCCGGTGCCCGGACATCCACCTCCAGCCGCGCCCGTTCGGCGACGACGTTCGGCCGTGTGCCGCCCTCGACCACTCCGACGTTGACCGTCACCCCCGGCCAGCGGCCGGCGAGGCGATGGAGGCCGACGACCTGGTGGGCGGCCTCGAGGATCGCGCTGTGACCCTTCTCCGGCTCCACGGCCGCGTGGGCGGCCCGGCCGGTGATCACGAGCTCGAGGTCGATGACGCCCTTGCGGGCCGAGACGATGTCGCCGTTCGCCCGGGCGCACTCGAGGACGAGGGCTGCATCCGCATCCGCGGCCAGGGCGCGGACGAGCGGCGTCGACGACGGCGAGCCGATCTCTTCGTCGGGGGTGACCAGGAAGACGAGGCGCTCGAACGGGAGCGGCCCGAGCGCCAGCAGCGCACGGAGCGCGGCGATGCCGGCCAGGGTCCCGCCCTTGTCGTCGCAGACGCCGGGCCCGGTGACCCGGCCGGCGGCGAGCCGGAACGGGCGGTCGGCGGCCGTCCCGTCGGCGAACACGGTGTCCACGTGGCCGATGAGCAGGACACGCCGCCCGCCGGGGGCCCCGTCGACCGTGCCGACGACGCTCGGACCGAGCCGCCCGTCCGGATCCGGGCGCACGTCCAGCCGCGCCCCGAGCTCGGCCAGGGCGGCACCGACCCGCGCCCCGACCGCGGCCACCCCGCCCGGCGCGTAGCTGCCGGAGTCGATCGCCACCAGCCGCTCCAGCTCGGCCAGGTAGGCCGCCTCGCTGGCCGCGACCGCGGCCCGGAGCGCGGCCAGCTCGCCGTCCCGGACGGCGGCGCCGGGGGGCGTCGGATCGATCGAGCTCACCGGCCGAGTCTAGCCCGGCTGCTGACCCGGGGTGCGATACTCGGCCCGATGTCCAGGCCCGCCGTGCCCGTCACCGCGGCGCCGCTGCGCCACCGGCCGGGCGTCCTCCGGCGCCGCCTCCGGCGCGAGGTGAGCCGCCTCCGCGACCGGCGCCGGGCGGCGGCGATCGTCATCCTCGGGGTCGTCCTCGGCCTGCTCATCACCGCCGCCATCGCCCGCGGCGAGCTGACCGGGGCCGACGCCCGGGCCTACTGGGCGGCGGTCCGGACCTGGCTCCACGGCGGCGACCCCTACCATCCTGCGTCGCCGTTCATGCCCTACGTCTACGCGCCCTGGCTCCTGCCGCTGTTCACGCCCTGGGCGCTCCTGCCGTGGGACGTGGCCTGGTTCTCCTGGCGCTGGGCCAACGTCCTCCTCTTCCTCTGGAGCGTCCACTGGGCCTACCGCCGCCGCCCGCTCGCGACGGCACTCCTCGTCGCCGCCCTGGCCCTGCCGTTCGCGGCCTGCCTCGACACCGGCAACGTCAACCTCGTCCTCGTGCTGATGCTCTGGAGCGCGCAGTGGACGCGACCGGTCCTCGGCGGCCTGCTGTGGATGATCCCGGCGGCGATGAAGTGGCTCCCGGTCGTCTTCCTCCCGCTCCTGGCGCCGCGCGCGCGCGCCTGGGGGCTCGCCTTCGCCGGCGTGGCCGTCGTCCTCTCCCTGGCCACCTTCCCGGCGACCCTGGCCCAGCTCCGGATCCTGGTCGACTTCCCGCGCCCGGCCCGGATCGACTACCTCATCTTCGCCTGGGCACTCGTCCCCTGGCTGTGGCGCCATCCCGACCCGTCGTCGCTCGTCCGCCCGTCGGCCTGGCGGGCACGGCTGGCGGCCGCGCGACGAGCCCGGACCTTCCTCGGCCTCGACGGCTGACGGCCGACCGGGCCGGGCCGGCAGCGATCTCCGCTCAGCCGAGCCCGTTCAGCCGAGGCGCCGCCGGACGTCCGCCTCCCAGCCCGGGAAGTAGCGGCCGATGACCGCCAGGTCGAAGGCGCGCAGGATCGATTCCTTCGGCTCGCGCTCGAGGAGGAAGGCGAACGCGGCCCGGACGAGCGGCGCCGGGTCGGCAGCGCCCGGGGCCAGCCGCCGGAGATCATCCCGGTCGACACGGACCTGGTGGCGGGTAGCGCCGGCGCCGGCGCCCACCATCACCCGGCAGGTCCAGCCGTCACTGGCCGGCTCGCAGCGGACGTCGATCTCGATCATCGGTCACCTCCCTGGCAGCGGGGACACCAGTACGTCGTCCGCGGCGGCTCCCCGTGACGCCGCGACGCGACCGGCGCCCGGCAGCGCGGGCACGGCCGTCCGGCGCGGCCGTAGACGCACAGCCGGCGACCGGCCCGGGCGAGCTCGGGGGTCGTCGTGACCCGGGCGGCGCGGCCGCGGTTGGCGAGGAGCAGCCGCCGGGCCCGGCCGACGAGCCGGAGGAGCGTCACCTCGTCGAGCTCGCCCACGGCCGCGAACGGGCCGACGCCCGCGACGAAGAGGGTCTCGGACTTGTAGACGTTCCCGATCCCGGCCAGCGCCCGCTGGTCGAGCAGCGCCTCGGCGATCGTCCCTGCCGCCCGGGCCGGGTCGCGCAGGCGGCGGATCGCCTTGGCCGGGTCGAAGTCGTCGGCCAGGAGGTCTGGCCCGAGGCCGGCCAGCGGCGGGTGGAACGCCTCGGCCCGCTCCTCGATCAGCTCCACCGCTGCGGCGTCGAAGCAGACCGCCACCGAGCCGTCGACCTCGAGCACGGCCCGGGCCCGGGCGGCCCGGACCGGCCGCCCGGCGAGGTGCGGGCGGAGGCCCTCGGCCGTCCGCTGGAGCGTGTCGCCCTCGGGCATCGACGGCGGCCCGGCTCAACGCGCCGCCCGGAGGGCCATGCCGCGGTAGCCCGGCACGAAGCCGGCCTCGGCCAGCAGGGCCCGCCAGGAGGACCCGGGGCCGGGCGGCACGCCATCGACCCGGGCCACGACGATCTCCCGAAAACGTCCGTCGACAATGAGGTCGCGGAGGCCGACCAGGGCCGGCCCGAGCCGCTCGGGCTCGTCGGCCGCCGGGAAGGTCGCCAGGCTCCGGCCGCCCCGCTCGAGGCAGACGACGGGCAGGCCGTCGACGAGGACGACGTAGGCGCCGGCGACGCGGGCGAACGGACGGCGGTCGGTCGGGTCGCGGCGCGGCCAGGGAAGCGCGGCACCATACGGCTGGGCCGGGTCGGCGGCGGCGAGGAGGTGGACGGTCCGGGCGGCGGGGTCGGGCTCGCGCACGGCGCGGAGGCGGTCGATCGCCCCGGCGAGGGCGAACTGGGCGGCGCCGAGGCCGGCGACGAAGTAGCCGCGGCGGATCCGGCCCGCCTCCTCGAGCGCCCGGAGCACGGGGTAGACCCCGGCGAAGCCACCCTCGGTCCCCTCCGCGATCACGGCCTCGCGGACGAGAACGCCGTGCCGGTCGAGGAGCGCGAGCGCCATGGCGTGGAGGCGCTCGGTCAACCCGACTGCACCGGGCACCGTGGCGCCGTGCGGTGGCACGGCCCCGGTCGGCGCCACGGCCCAGGTCGGTGGCACGGCCCCGGTCGGCTCGACGAGCGACCAGCGGCCGGCCGCCTCGGGCGGGCCGAGCGCGGTCAGCCGGCCCGGGCGCGGCCGAGCGTCGCGGGCGGGCCGGCGCCAGCGCAGCGCCCGGAGCGGGGCGAACGTGTCGTTCGTGACCTCGCCGGCCCAGACGAGGTCCCAGAGAGCGTCGAGCATCTCCCGGTCCGGGCCCCCGCCGGCGGCGGCGCGGAGCTCGCGGTAGAAGCACGCCCCCCGCCGGGCGAGGTGGGACCGGATCGCCTCGTGGCGCGGCCCGGACGGGCGCTCGGCCCGCGCCGCGCTCGCGCCGCCATCGCCGCCGAGGAGGGCGGGCCGGGACGGCCGGACGAGAGCGATCCGGCCGTCGTCCCGGCCGAGCGGGCCCCGGCCCACCCAGGCGACCTCGCCGAGGGCGCCGAGCTCGTCGAGGAGGCGCGGCTGGTAGCCCGGGACCCGGGCCGGCAGGACGTCGCGCTCCAGGACCGAGGCAGGGATCGGCAGCCCGGCGAGCTGGTCCACGACCTCGGCCAGCCGCTCCAGCGCCGCGTCGCCGCGGAGCGGGACCGGCCGCTCTCCGGCGGGGGCCACCCCCTGCCAGGCCGGCAGGAAGCGGGCCAGGGCGGCCGGCTCGACCGGCTCCACCTCGCGCCGCAGGCGGGCGAGGGAGCGCCTGCGGAGGAGCCGGAGCACCTCGGGGTCGCACCACTCGCGCTCCGAGCCGGCCGGCCGGAACTCGCCCCGCAGGAGCGTGCCGGCGGCGACGAGCCGGGCGAGGGCCTCCTCCACGATCCCGGGCGGGAGGCCCCAGCGGGTGGCAGGCTCGACGGCGAGGAACGGCCCGTGGGTCCGGGCCCAGCGAGCCAGGAGCCCGCCGAGGGCGTCGTGGGTCTCGCCCAGGAAGGCGGCCGGGACTCCTGGCGGTGGCTGGGCGCCTGTCCCGTCGCGGTACCGGGCAGCGTCCTCGATCGCGATCCAGCGTGGCGCGCCAGCGATCCGGACGACGATCGCCCGGCGGCTGGCGGCGAGGGCCTCAAGCGACTCGCGCGCCGCCGGCGGCCCGCCGCGCGTCCGGGCGGCGACCTCGTCCTCGGACAGGTCGCCGAGGCGGCGGAGGAGGTCGTGGACCTGGTCCACCGAGCCCGCCCGGCGCTCGTCGGCCAGGGCCTGGAGCGACAGCTCGGTCGCCGCCAGCGCCTCGGGGTCGAGCAGCTCGCGGAGCTCCTCCTGGCCGAGCAGCTCGCGGAGCAGGTCGCGATCCAGGGCGAGCGCCTGGGCCCGCCGTTCGGCGAGCGGGGCGTCGCCCTCGTACATGTAGGTGGCGACGTAGTCGAAGAGGAGCGACGACGCGAACGGGCTCGCCCGGACCGTCTCGACCCGGTGGACGGCGACCTCGCGGCGCTCGATCCCGGCCAGGACCTCGCGCAGCGCCGGGAGGTCGAAGACGTCGGCCAGGCACTCCCGGTACGTCTCCACGAGGATCGGGAAGGAACCGTAGCGGGCGGCGACGGCGAGGAGGTCGGCCGCCCGCTGGCGCTGCTGCCAGAGCGGGGTCCGTGTCCCGGGCCGGCGACGTGGCAGGAGCAGGGCGCGGGCCGCGTTCTCGCGGAACCGGGCCGCGAACAGGGCCGAGCCGCCGAGCCCGCCGACAACGAGATCCTCGATCTCGTCCGGGCCCGGGAAGAGGAGCTCCTCGACGCCCCCGAGGTCGGCCTCCGGCAGGCGGACGGCGATGCCGTCGTCCGACCAGATCGAGGCCACCCCGTCGCCGAAGCGGTCGCGAAGGCGGCCCTCGATCGCCAGCGCCCAGGGCGCGTGGACCCGGCCGCCGAACGGGGTCAGGAGGACGAGGCGCCAGTCGCCGAGCTCGTCGCGGAAGCGCTCGACGACGACCCGCCGGTCCGTCGGCAGGGCGCCGGCGACCCCGATCTCGTCCTCCAGGTAGGCGAGGAGGTTGTCGGCCGCCCGCTCGTCGAGGGCATGACGCGAGCGGAGCCTGGCGGCGGCCGCCGCCCGCCCGCGCGCGCCCCGGGCGAGGTCGGCCTCGATGTCGCGGGTGAAGGCGCCGATCGCCCGGCCCACCTCGATCGGCCGGCCGGGCGCGTCGGCCTTCCAGAACGGCAGCTTGCCCGGCTCCCCGGGCGCGGGCGAGACGACGACCCGCTGGGGCGTGATCTCCTCGATCCGCCAGGCCGACGCCCCGAGGACGATCACCTCGCCGACCCGGCTCTCGTAGACCATCTCCTCGTCGAGCTCGCCGACGCGGCGCCCCGGGGTGCCGGCCTCGCCCACGGTGAAGACGCCGTACAGGCCACGGTCCGGGATCGTGCCGCCGGAGGTCACCGCCACGACACGGGCATCGCGGCGACCCTCGAGCGTGTCCGTCAGCCGGTCCCAGGCGAGGCGCGGCCGCAGCTCGGCGAACTCGTCCGAGGGATAGGCCCCGGCGAGCATCGCCAGGACGCCCTCGAGCGCCTCGCGGGTGAGGGTCTCGAACGGCGCCGCCCGGGCGACGACGGCGTGGAGGTCGGCCACCGACCAGCGGTCCATGACCGTCATCGCCACGATCTGCTGGGCGAGGACGTCGAGCGGGTTGCGCGGGATCGTGGTCGTCTCGATCGCGCCGGCGCGCATTCGCTCGACGACGACGGCGCACTCGACCAGGTCGCCGCGGTACTTGGGGAAGATCACTCCGCGCGAGACCTCGTCCACGCGGTGGCCAGCGCGGCCGATCCGCTGCAGGCCGCGGGCGACGCTCGTCGGGCTCTCGACCTGGACGACGAGGTCGACGGCGCCCATGTCGATGCCGAGCTCGAGCGACGAGGTGGCCACGAGCGCCGGCAGCCGGCCGGCCTTCAGCGCGTCCTCGATCAGGATCCGCTGCTCGCGGGCGATCGAGCCGTGGTGGGCCCGGACCAGGTCCTCGCCGGCCAGCTCGTTGAGCCGCTGGGCGAGGCGCTCGGCGAGGCGGCGGCTGTTGCAGAAGACGATCGTCGAGTGGTGCGCCCGGACCAGGTCGAGGATCCGGGGGTGGATGGCCGGCCAGATGGAGAGCCGACCTTCCGGGCCGGCTGCCGGGCCGCCTGGCTGCTCCTCGAGCGGCAGGGCCTCGCCGAGGCGGCTCATGTCCTCGACCGGGACGACGACCGAGAGGTCGAGCTCCTTGCGGGCGCCGGTATCGACGATCGTCACGGCGCGGTCCTCGCCGACGCCGCCGAGGAACCGGGCGATCGTCTCGAGCGGACGCTGCGTCGCCGACAGGCCGATCCGCTGGAGCGGTGGCAGGCCGGCTGGCCGGAGCGCTTCCAGGCGCTCGAGCGACAGGGCGAGGTGGGCGCCGCGCTTCGTCCCCGCGACCGCATGAACCTCGTCGACGATGACGGTCTCGACGCGCCGGAGAACGTCCCGCGCCCCGCTCGTGAGGAGGAGGTAGAGCGACTCCGGGGTGGTGATGAGGATGTCGGGCGGCCGCTTCGCGATTGCCCGGCGGTCCTCGGCCGGAGTGTCGCCGGTCCGGGTGGCGACGGCGACCGGCCGGACCGGCAGCCCGAGCCGCCTGGCGGCCAGGGTGATCCCCGCCAGCGGGGCGCGGAGGTTGCGCTCGACGTCGTAGCTGAGCGCCTTGAGCGGGCTGACGTAGAGGAGCCGGACCGCCGCCGGCCCGGCCGGCGCGGGGGCGGCCGCGACCTCGCTCGTGCCCTCGGCCGGCGGCTCGCGCAGCAGCCGGTCGAGGCCCCACAGGAACGCGGCCAGCGTCTTGCCGCTGCCAGTCGGGGCGTGGACCAGGACATGGCCGCCGGCGGCGATCGCGGCCCAGCCGTCGATCTGTGCCCGGGTGGGCGCGGCGAAGGCGGCGCGGAACCAGGCGGCGACCGGGAGCGCGAAGCGGTCGAGCGGATCGACCGGTCGGGCGGCACCCGGCCCGCCAGGCAACGGCTGATGGTCGGCGGGCGGACGGGCCACGGGAAGGCGAGGATACCACCGCGGCGCCGGTTTCGACCAGGTGTTCGGTTCCGGTTTCGCGTGCGCGACTCGAAACCTGCAGCACCCGTCCAGCCCAGGCCGGGCGTCCAGCCTGACCGGCCGGCATGATGCGGAAGCCTGTTCGGGCCCGCATCTCGCCGCCCGCCTGAGTCACCCTGGAATGCCAGGAAGGCCCACCACGCACGAATCCCCCCGACCGCCGCATCGAACCGTCGAGATCTCGACGGGTTTCACGCTCTGACCAAGCGCGCCGCAGCCCACGCTGAATGGCGCCCCTGTGCCGGAGCGGAGGGCGGCCACGCCCGCGGATTTCGGCAGCGAGCACCGCGGATGGCACCCGGGGCTTGATCCCGGCAGGCGGAGCCGCCCCGGAGGCACGGGCACGGGTCGCGGCCCGTCAGCCGCCGTCGGGGAGGGCCCTCCCGGCCGCCCGATCTGCGGATGCGGGAGCGTCGCCGCCCGCCGCTGCTGCCGGACCGCCCGGGGTGCGCGGCGCGGCGACCTCGAAGACGGGCTCGAGGATCTCGTCCACCAGGCCAAGCTCCAGGCACTCGTCCGGCCCCAGGAAGCGGTCGCGGCCG
>Ga0315268_10002857_pt1 | contig 19200 bp, 16 predicted proteins | sample C1_top_MG_FD_204535 | JGI IMG/M metagenome (GOLD analysis project Ga0315268, IMG submission 204535) | Sediment microbial communities from Yellowstone Lake, YNP, Wyoming, USA - C1_top | ecosystem: Environmental > Aquatic > Freshwater > Lake > Sediment | place: USA: Wyoming | collected 2017-08-01
GGCGTTTTCAGTCCAAGAAGGTGTTCGTAAAGGGCGGTGTCTTTCATGATGGTATCGGTGTGATTGAAAAACCGGATTCTCCAACATTGAAGAAAAATTCACAGTGCAATTGATGAAGAACCAAATTTAGAGGCGCCCATTATTCGTTATTGCCGGAAACAGGAATCCACGGCAGGCGATAAGATGTTGCCTCGCATTTTGGCTGGAGTTTTTTTCGTCAACGGCTCATAAAATTATCGGAGGTAAACATGCCGCATCAAATCATATCAAACCGGCCTTCTCTTATTGCTGCGTCGGCCATGTTTGTATTGTCTGTAACAATGCACGCAGCACGTGCCGATACGTTCGTCTATAAATACACCGGGCAGGATGGTGTTGCCGTGTATTCGCAAACATTGCCCGAAAGTTATCGACCCGACGATGTTCAGACCATTGCGATCGAGACACTGTCTGTCGAGCAGCAGCGTGCAGCCGTACGGATGTTGGCTGTCATGGAAAATAAAATCGGCGCCAGGCTGGAGAAACGCCAGACAAAACTCGATATCGCGGATCAGGATATTGTCACGGCAATCAAAAATCTCCAGCAAGCGGAGTCGGATTTAAAGAATGGCTCCGATCCCGTTGCGGGCGAGCGGATAGGCAAGGTGGGCGGGGGAACGCGACTGAGAGAGTCATATTTTTTACGTTTGTCCCGCCTCCAGGCAGCCGTGGAACAGGCCAGACTCGCTTTGGATGAAGCCTACAGGAAGCGCGATAATCTGCGTTGACTGCGGAACCTGGAAGGACAGCCAGATCACCGCTGGCCGCTTGGCCTTGACCGGCGCTCTGGCAATCGCGGTTGCGGCGAACCGGAGTAAACTTGCAAAACCTCACGCAATGGAATCTCCGCCATGTGCCTCGGCATCCCCATGCAAATCGTCGCGATCGACGGCTACAACGCGCGCTGCACCGCCAAGGGCGTGATGCGCGAGGTGAGCCTGTTTATGCTGCAGGATGAGTCCATCAAGGTGAACGACTACGTCATCGTGCATGTCGGATACGCGATCCAGAAGATGACTGATCAGGAAGCACGTTCGACCTGGGAACTGCTTGATGAGCTGCTGGCGCTGGAAGCGGGCGGAGCAGATCAGTAGGGTGGGCAACTTGTTGCCCACCGTTACTTTGCGGCTCAAAATCCGCGTGGGCACGCTGTGCCTACCCTACAGTACTTCATCAGGTAACCCGAGGCGGCAGAGTGTATTGTCTTCAATTTAACGATAGTTGAACCTCATGCCCCTCACCGCACAAGACTGGTTGAACAAGATCAAGGCGCTGCCGCTGGCGCGCCGCGTGCGCATCATGAACGTGTGCGGCGGGCATGAGCGCTTGATCGCGATGGCGGGTCTGCGTTCCGCTCTACCCAAAAACATCGAACTGATCCCTGGCCCCGGCTGCCCGGTGTGCGTGTGCCCGGAAGAGGATGTGTACCAGGCGATGCAACTCGCATTGCAAGAGAATGTGATCCTGGTTGCGTTCGGCGACATGCTGCGCGTGCCGGTGAATGCTCCCAAAGCAGAACCGCGCTCGCTGGAGCAGGCCAAGGCCGCAGGTGCCGACGTGCGGCCCATCGCAGGCCCGCGCGAGGCGGTGCAAATCGCGCAGCAAAATCCCGGGCGGCAGGTGGTGTTCTTCGCTGCGGGGTTCGAGACCACGACCGCGCCGGTGGCGGCGATGCTGCTCGAGGGCATACCGGAAAATCTGTTTGTGCTGCTGTCGTGCCGGCTTACCTGGCCTGCCGTCGCGATGCTGCTCGAATCGGAAACGCCGGGCTTCGATGCGCTGATCGCGCCCGGCCATGTCGCTACGGTGATGGGGCTGGAGGAGTGGGCTTTCGTGGTGGAGCAGCATGCGATCCCCGCCGCGGTTGCTGGCTTCTCGCCGGTGTCTTTGCTTGCCGCGATCTATTCGGTGTTGCGCCAACAGCTCGAAGACGAATGTTTTCTGGACAACTGTTATCCCGAGGCGGTGCGTCCCGGCGGCAATGCAGCCGCACAGAAGCAGCTCAAACAGGCGATGCATGTCAGCGACGCGAACTGGCGCGGCATCGGCGTGATCCCCGCTTCAGGCTATGCGCTCAACGCGCAGTTCGCCGCACACGATGCGCGCAAACAATTTGCAGGTTATGAAACGGAAGGACGCAGGCGCGTCGGCGAAATGCCGCCGGGTTGCGACTGCGCGCGCGTGGTGCTGGGAAAAATCTACCCGAACGAATGCAAATTTTTCGGCGCCGCCTGCACGCCGCGCACGCCGGTCGGGCCTTGCATGGTGTCGGATGAAGGCGCCTGCCGGATCTGGTGGTCAAGTGGAATGAGGGAGCGGGTGGCTCAAGATTTCTCCCTGCGGTCGAAATGACAAGAGCGGTCGAAATGACAAGAGCGGTCGAAATGACAGCCCACATCTGTCATTCCGAATGAAATGAGGAATCTTTACATTCAGAAGTTCAAGCGTAGCGCGGAAACAAACAAATGACGGAAGCAAGCGTGTGCGGAAGCAGGATCAAATATCCTCCGGCACCATCTTGATCGCGCCGCACGGGCATTCCGCCACGCAGATGCCGCAGCCCTTGCAATAGTCGTAGTTGAACTTGAAGCGCTTGCCGGGGCCGAGCTTGATCACCGCGTTGTCGGGGCACACGCCGTAGCAGTTGTCGCACTCGAAGCAATTGCCACAGGAGAGACAGCGCCGTGCTTCGAACAGCGCATTGGTTTCGTTCAAGCCGCCTTGCACTTCGTCGAACGTAGTCTGGCGGCGGATGATGTCCAGCATCGGGCGCACGGTCTTGTCGGCGTCGGAGTAGTACCACGGATTGAGTTTGTCGTAGCTGACGACCTCATGTTTTGGTATGGACTCATGCGCTGCACCGCGCAGCCAGGCATCAATGTTGCGCGCGGCCTTCTTGCCGTGCCCGACCGCTACGGTCACGGTGCGCTCGGACGGCACCATGTCGCCGCCCGCGAAAATGCCCGCGTGTCCGGTCATCATGTTGGGCGCGACCTGCACCACGCCGTCCTTGATCTCCAGCCCCGGCACGCCGTCGAGCAGCGAGAGGTCCACATCCTGACCGAGTGCGAGCACCACCGAATCCGCTTGCAGCTTTTCGTATTCGCCGGTTGGCTGCGGGAATCCTTTTTCGTCCAGCGCCATTTTCTCGACGGTGATTTCGCCGACCTCGGCTTGTTTGATGGTGGACAGCCACTTGATCATCACGCCTTCTTGCAGCGCTTCCTCGATTTCGAAATCGTGCGCGGGCGCCTTGTCGCGCGTGCGGCGGTAGACGATGACAGGCTCGGCGCCCATGCGCTTGACGGTGCGCGCCACGTCGATCGCAGTGTTGCCGCCGCCGTACACGACGACTTTACGTCCCAGCATCGGTTTATTTTCGCCTTCCATCGAGCGCAGCACCGACACCGCATCGACGATATGCGCCGCGTCGCCCGCCGGGATGAAGGTGCGCTTGCCGATATGCGCACCGACTGCGAGAAATGCGGCGTCGAAGCCGCCCTGTTTCATGCTCTGCTCGATGTTCGCAACTTTGGTGTTGAGCCCGAGCGTCACGCCCAGATCGAGAATGTGCTGCACCTCGGCATCCAGAACATCGCGCGGCAAACGATACTTGGGAATGCCGAAGCGCATCATGCCGCCAGCCAGCGGGCCGGCCTCGTATATCTCTACTTTGTGCCCCATCCGCGCCAGATGGCAGGCGGCAGAAAGTCCCGATGGCCCCGCGCCGACCACCAGTACTTTCTTGCCGGAAGATACGGCGGACGCGTCGAATTTCCAGCCGCGCCTGATCGCCTCGTCGCCGAGGAAACGCTCTACAGAATTGATGCCGACCGTGCTGTCCAACTGTCCGCGATTGCACGCGCCTTCGCATGGGTGATAGCACACGCGCCCCATCACGGCGGGTAACGGATTATCCTGCACCAACACGCGCCATGCCTGTTCGTAATCGCCGGATTCGGCGTGGAACAGCCAGCCCTGGATGTTCTCCCCGGCGGGACAGGCGTTGTTGCATGGCGGCAGACGGTCGAGATACACCGGGCGCTCGGTGCGCCAGGTTCCGGTGAGATTGGCCAGCGAGGTGCCGGGTTTGAGCGTGATGGCAAAGGGTTTGTTTGGCATGTCGGATTACCTCTATGAGTTCGTCATGCCGACTTGATCGGGCATCCAGCCGTTTTCCCAAAGATTCCTCACTTCATTCGGAATGACAACACCACTGCCCTTTCGAGCGTAGCGAAAAATCCTGATATTGGCATCCATTAGTTGCCCTCCTATTCCAGGAGACCATACTTACGGATGTGACGATCGGCGATGGCCTGCAGCCGCGACACCATCTCGGGATGCGCGTGTTTGCCGAACAAGTGCGCGAAACGTTTTTGCGGCTTGAGGTATTCCTCTATTGGAACCTGGCGGCGTATCTTCAGCACGCCGGTGACTTCGCCGTGCTCGGCTTCGAACACCGGGAACATGCCGGTCTCTTTCGCCAGCCGCGCGATGCGTATCGTGTCGTGCGAAGCCGTGCCCCAGCCCAGCGGGCACGGCACGAACAGATGGAGGTAACGCGCACCGCGTATGTTCATCGCACGGCGCACCTTGTATTCGAGGTCGCGCAGGTCGGCGACGGTCGCGGTCGCGACATAGGGGATGCCGTGCGCCATCGCGATCTCCGGCACGTTTTTGCCCTGGCCGAACACGTTGCCCGGCTCGGGGCCGACCGGCATCGTGGTCGAGGTGCGCGCCGCCGGTGGCGTGGCCGAGGAACGCTGCACGCCGGTGTTCATGTAGGCCTCGTTGTCGTAACAGATGTACAGCACGTCATCGTTGCGCTCGAACATGCCGGACAGGCAGCCGAATCCGATGTCGGTGGTGCCGCCGTCGCCGCCCTGCGCCACCACGCGCACATCGTGCCGCCCCTTCACCTTCATCGCCGCCGCGATGCCGGTGGCGACCGCGGGCGCGTTGCCGAACAGCGAGTGGATCCACGGCACCTGCCAGGACGATTCGGGATACGGCGTGGAGAACACTTCGAGACAGCCGGTCGCATTCGCCGCGATCAACTGCCCGTTGCTCTCGGCCATCGCCGCGTCGATGGCGTAACGCGCACCGAGCGCTTCGCCGCAACCCTGGCAGGCGCGGTGCCCGGAGTTGATCGAGTTGCTGCGCATCTCGCTGGCCTGCACGCTGCGCTCGTCGGGCGCAAGCAACCGGTTGCCGACAGTAAACGTGCCTGTTTGATAAAATTTTACTGGTTGAAAACTCATGGTGACCTCCTCAACCAAATTTCCCCGCCGACACGATGCCCTTGTCGTGCAGGATGTTCTCGGCGATGGGGCCGGAACGGCGGGTCTGCCGTTCGCGCTCCAGTTGTTTCTCCACTGCTTGCCAATCCAGGTCGACGAAGTTGACGGGTTGCAGCTCTTCCTTCTCCGCCAGCCGGAATAACTTGTGCAGCGAGGCCTTGGGTATAGCCCGCCCGCCTAGCCCGGCGATCGCGGTGAACCCCTTCAGGCCGGTGCCGGTCACGGCCATGCGCACGTCGGTGGCGACGATGCCGCCCATGCCGACCGCGAGGCTCTTCTCCAGCACGACGAAACGTTTGCAATTCACCAGCGCGGCGCGCACTTCCCGCTGCGGAAAAGGCCGGTAGCTGACGATGCCGAGCACGCCTATCCTGTGGCCCTGCTCGCGCATCTCGTCGACGACATCCTTGATCGTGCCGAGCACCGAGCCCATCGCGACGATCATCGTTTCGGCATCCTCCGAGCGATAGGTGCGCACCAGCCCGCCGCTATCTCGTCCGAACGTCTGTTTGAACCCGGCAGCGAGTTGCGGGATCAGATTCATCGCCAGCATCTGTTTCGCGTGCGCCAGGTACTTCACTTCCATGAACGCTTCGGGGCCGACCATCGCGCCGATGGTGACAGGATCTTTAGGGTCGAGCACCTGGCGCGGGTCGAACGGCGGCAGATAAGAATCAACCTGCTCTTGCGTCGGGATGTCCACGCGCTCGAAGGCGTGGGTGAGGATGAAGCCGTCCATGCACACCATGATCGGCATCGACAGTTCCTCGGCAAGGCGGAACGCCTGGATGTGCAGGTCGACCGCTTCCTGGTTGGTCTCGGCGAACAACTGCATCCAGCCGGAATCGCGCTGCGATAAAGAATCGGAATGGTCGTTCCAGATGTTGATCGGCGCGCCGATCGCGCGGTTCGCCACCGTCATCACGATGGGCAGCCCGAGCCCGGAAGCGTTATAGACCGCCTCGACCATGAACAGCAGACCCTGCGAGGCGGTCGCGGTATAGGCGCGCGCCCCCGCCGCCGAGGCGCCGATGGCCACCGACATCGCGGCGAACTCGCTCTCGACGTTGATGAATTCGCACGGCGTCAGCTTGCCCGACTTCACCATCTCGCCCAGCGCCTCGACGATGTGCGTCTGCGGCGAGATCGGGTAGGCGCAGATCACCTCCGGACGGCACAGCGCGACGGCCTCGGCGACGGCCTTCGATCCTTCGATCTGCTTAAGCATAAGCCTCTCCCTTCATCTTCTCTTTGACCAGATGGTAGGCTTCCGTTGCGGCAGCGATGTTGCCTTCGGCGATCTTGCCGGAGAATTTCTCGTTGATCGCCCCGATCACGGATTCCAGCTTGATCTTGCCGGACAGCGCGGCGAAACCGGCCAGCAGCGGGGCATTGGGGATGGGGCGGCCGATATGCTTGAGCGCCAGATGGGTGGCGGGCAAAGTGCAAAACCGTTCCGCCTTGCGTCCCTTGAGTACGTCGCCCAGACCGAGCTCATCAAAACTGTGATGGGTGTTGAGCAGCACGTAGCCGTCCTGCTTCAGTCCGGCGAACACATCGATCTGGTGCAGCAGCGTGGGATCCTGGATGATGATTGCGTCCGGCTCCATGATGGGTTCGCGCAGCCGTATTTCGCGGTCGGAGATGCGGCAGAACGCCACCACCGGCGCGCCGGTGCGCTCCGAACCGAAACTGGGGAAGGCCTGCGCATGGCGTCCTTCCTGGAACGCGGCGACAGACAGCATCTCCGTGGCGGTCACCACGCCCTGGCCACCGCGACCGTGGATGCGTATCTGGAACATACTTGCTCCCTTTCTCTTGCCCGTTCGTCCCGAGCTTGTCGAAGGGGAACGGGCTCATCATAAGCCATACATGGTTGGACTGGCTCACACCCACAGGGTGCAAGAACCTCTGCGAGGCCACGAACGGCCCCTAAGAGTTAGTAACTGAATCCCGGCCAAGCTTACTCCTCTGCCTCGCGAATGTCAGCCAGCCATTTGCGCACTACCCTGGTTGCACAGTCAAGATTGGCCGTCGCCTCATCGCTCAAATCTTCTCCCAGCCCGAAACGGTAACCGCGTATGCGCAACAAATGACTGGTCGGCGCATCTTCCCCATAAACTTGCATATAGGCGTGCAACAGGGCTGCCGGGCTCATGGCGTGGCTGGTGTAGCTGTTGTCATGCGCGGCATTGATTTGCGAAAAATGAAACGGCGCAGCGCAGGAGACATCCGCATCGATGAACAGCACGGCCTTGCGCCCGGCCAGGTCGGTGACATGCTCGACCTGCAATTGATATTCCTCGATCAGTTCGATTCGCTCATCCGCTTTACCTTGCAGGTTGCGCAGCAGCAGCGGCGCCAGCGCATCGTCGCCGCGCGAGTCGTTGCCGGTGGCGATGATGAGGATGGGTGCGATCATGATATCCGGCGCCGGCGTTTGCGTAATCTGTCATTTCGACCGAAGCCTGTCATTTCGATCGGAGGGAGAAATCCTGTCCTCTGCATGAAAGATTCCTTATTTCATTCGGAATGACAGAGCAAATGTCATTTCGAGCACAGCGAGAAATCTATTTCCCTCGAATAAAGATTCCTCACGGTGTTCGGAATGACAAGCAATAAAAGTATTCAGGCAGCACATCGCGCATCAAAACTTCCATCCGCCGACCTTGTCAGCACATCGACTCGAGCGCCTTCCGCATCCAGCAACTCCACCTCCAGCGGCATCTTGCCCAGCGCGTGTGTCGCGCAGGACAGGCAGGGATCGAACGCGCGTATCGCGACCTCGATGTGGTTGAGCAGCCCCTCGGTGAGTTTCTTGCCGTCCAGATATTGCCGCGCCACGGCGCGGATCGCCTCGTTCATCGCCTGGTTGTTGTGGGTGGTGGAGACGATCAGGTTGCAGCGCGTAATCTGGTCGTGCTCGTCCACCTTGTAGTGGTGGATCAGCGTGCCGCGCGGCGCCTCGATCACGCCGACGCCACGCTCCTGCCGCTTGCCGGTGCTCACCAGATCCGTGCCTTGCAACTCGCTGTCGTGCAACAGCTCTTCTATCTGCTCGGCGGCGTGCAGCATTTCGATCATGCGCGCCCAGTGGGTGCCCAGTGTCGCCTTCGCCGCCGAGCCGCCGTTGAAGAACATGAATTCCTTACGCTGAACTTCCGCCAGCGGCGTAGGAATGAAGTCGCATTGCGTCACGCGCGTCAGCGGCCCTACGCGGTACCAGCCGGTCTCCGCTCCGAGGCTGCGCAGGAACGGGAACTTCATGTACGACCACGGCTTCACGTCCTCGAAAATCACGTCCCAGTAATGGCGGTAGTCATAGTGGTCGAACAGCGTATTGCCGTCCATGTCGCGCGCGCGCAAACCACCGTGATACAGGTCCATCGCGCCGTCGTCGCGCACCAGGTTCAGCGTGTGCGACTTGAAAGTGCCGAAGTTATTGTAGAGATCGAGGTTCTGCTCGAACAACTGGCGCGCGATGCCAACCGATTCGCGGCTCCAGGCCACGATCTGCTCGATGTCTTTCAGCAGGTAGTCGCGTTCCTCTGCGCTGACGTTCTTGTTCACGCCGCCGGGTATCGAGCCGGTGCCGTGGATGCGCTTGCCCGCCGTGACGCGGATCACCTCCTGCCCGAATTTGCGCAGCAGCACGCCCTGTTTCGCGATCTCGGGATAGGCGGTGGCGATGCCGACGATGTTGCGCTTCGCGACATCCGAATCGAAACCGAACAACAGATCGGGCGAACACAGGTGGAAGAAATGCAGCGCGTGCGATTGCAGTATCTGCCCGTAATGCATCAGCCGCCGCACCTTCTCTGCTGTCGGCGTGAGCGTTGCGCCCACGATCATGTCCATCGCCTTGGAGGCCGCGAGATGGTGCGACACCGGGCAGATGCCGCACAGCCGCTGCACCATCACCGGCGCTTCCCAGTAGGGCCGGCCCTGGATGAATTTTTCGAAGCCGCGAAACTCCACGATGTGCAGCCGCACCTGATGCACGCGGTCGTTCTCGTCCAGCAGCAGCGTCACCTTGCCGTGGCCTTCGACGCGCGACACCGGGTCTATCGCGACGCGGCGCAGGTTCTCGGGGTGGGCGGCGGTTTCGAGGTTGTTGGTTGGGCTGGTCATGGTTCTATCCTCGTGGGGTGGATAAAGCGCAAAGCGCGCATCCACCATTCGTGCAGGTGGATACGGCCTGCGGCCTTTATCCACCCTACATATTTGTCGTTGATGTCAGTCATATTTAATCAACCCATGCCCCAGCTCCGGCGTCTTGCCCGCGATCAGGTCGGTCAGGAATTTCCAGATCGCATCGCCCGAGGGCGGGCAGCCGGGAATAAAGTAATCGATGTGCACGACTTCGTGCAGCGGGTGCACCTTGTCCAGCGGCAGCGGCAGTTCCGGGTCGTTCGGGATGTGTCCGTGCGCCAGCCCCGGTTCGGTGAGGTACACCTCGGTGAGACAACTGCCGAGATCGAGATGGTTGCGCTGCGCGGGCAGGCCGCCGTTGATGGCGCAGGCGCCGATGGCGATCAGCGTTTTGCAGTTTTTGCGGAACTCGCGCAGCACATGCACGTTCTCCGCGTTGCAGATGCCGCCCTCGATCAGCCCGATGTCGCACGGCCCGCAATGCTTGATGTCGGTGAGCGGCGAGCGGTCGAACTCGACCAGTTCGAGCAGCGGGAACAGGCGCTCGTCGATGTCGAGGAAGGACATATGGCAGCCGAAGCAGCCGGCGAGCGAGGTGGTGGCGAGGCGGAGTTTTTTGTTCATGATCTCACTCTCGCTTCCGCCGTCAATAAATCCGTTCGTCCTGAGCCTGTCGAAGGGTGAACGGAAATTGTATATGTATTCATGGTGCATCCTCGCATACGTCGCAACTTCCGCCCGCATCGGCCAGTCGCGGCGCATCGTCCAGCGCCTGTGCGCTGATCGGGCTTTTGTCGTAGCGCCGTTCGCCGATCGGCTGGCTGAAGCCGACGCGCTTCTTCAGGATCACGCCGACCGGGCAGACCTGCATCGCCTTGTCGGTCAGCGCTATATCGGTATCCGCCAGCTTGCCTGATTCGGCGTTGACGATCAGGTGTTTGGTGATGCCGCGCCCGGACAAAGCGAACACGCTCTTGCCATCCACTTCCGAGGAGGCACGCACGCACAGTTCGCACAGGATGCAGCGGTTGAAGTCGAGCAGGATGTCGGGGTGCGAGGCATCCACCGGGCGATCCGGGTACAGGTGGCGGAAGCCTGCGGTGTGCACTTCGAGGTCGTAGCCCAGCGCCTGCAACACGCAGTTGCCGCTCTTCTCGCAGGACGGGCAGAAATGGTTGCCCTCGGCGAACAGCATCTGCACCAGCGTGCGGCGCAGCGCGTTGAGTTCCTCGATGTCGCTCTCCACATTCAGCCCGGCCTCGGCGGGCATAGTGCACGAAGCCACGGTGCGTCCGTTGACCTTGACCGTGCACAGCTTGCAACTGCCGTGCGGCTTGAACTCGGGGTGGTAGCACAGGTGCGGGATGTATTGGTCTGCGGACAGAGCGGCTTGCAGCACGGTCTGGCCTTCTTCAAACGGAACGGTTACACCATCGAGTTGAAAGGTATCGCTCATACGACCTCCGGTTTCAGGTGTGCACCCGCGTCATCGCGTCCGGTCATCTGGCGTGCTCTAGCCAAAGCCCCATCCAGATCGAAGGCCGGTTTGAACGAAAGCGATTTCAACCGGCTCTCATAAGCGGGGCGGAAATGCTTGAGCGTGTGCAGCACCGGGTTGCAGGCGCTGCGCCCCAGCCCGCAATGCGAGGTGGTTTGCAGCACATGATCGAGGTTCTCGACCTCGCTCAAGTCATACTGCGTACCCAGTCCGGCGGCGATTTTGTCCATCGTGGCTTTCAGCATCGAGGTGCCGACGCGGCACGGCGTGCAGAAGCCGCAGCTCTCGTGCGCGAAGAAGTGCACGTAGTTGCGCGCCACCTCGAACATGTCGCGGCTGTCGTCGAATACCATGAAGGCCCCGGCAGTGGGCAGATCCTCGAAGCCCAGCCTGCGGTCGAATTCGCTCTCGGCAATGCAGATGCCGGAGGGCCCGCTGATCTGCACCGCGCGGGTGTTCACCGCGCCGCAATCCTGCAACACTTCGCGCGCCGACACGCCGAACGGATATTCGTAAATGCCGGGGCGCGGGCAGTCCCCGGACACCGAAATGAGTTTAGTGCCGGTGGATTTCGCCGTGCCGACCGCGCGATATTTTTCCGCGCCCATGTGCATGGCGAGCGCCGCCTGGCAGAAGGTCTCGACGTTATCCACGGCGGTCGGCTGTTGCAGGTAGCCGTGCGTCACCGGGAACGGCGGACGGTTGCGCGGCACGCCGCGCTTGCCTTCCAGCGATTCGATCAGAGCGGACTCCTCGCCGCAGATGTAAGCGCCCGCGCCGAGATGGATGGCGATGTCGAAATCGAAGCCGGCTTGGCCGAGAATATTTTTGCCGAGCAGGTTCGCGTTGCGGCGGCGTTGCAGCGCGCCTTGCAAGGGTTCGAGCAGGTAGCGGTATTCGCCGCGCAAGTACAGGAAGCCTTGCCTTGCGCCGACGGCCAGCGCGCACAGCGTCATGCCCTCGAACACCAGATCGGCATGGGAGGTGAGCAACACGCGATCCTTGAACGTACCCGGCTCGCCCTCGTCGGCATTGCACACAACATATTTGTTGCTGCCTGTTGCATTGCGGGTCGCTTCCCATTTTAATCCGGTAGGGAAGCCTGCACCGCCGCGCCCGCGCAAGCCGGATTGTTTGATGGTTTCAACCGTGGATGCGCCCATCTCCGTTCGTGGCCTCGCACCCTGCGGGTGTGAGCCTGTCGAACCACGCGGCCCTTCGACAGGCTCAGGGCGAACGGTTGTAATCGAGAGTGCTGCGCGCAGCACTTCACCGGGCGCAAGCCTGTTGCCGAGCAGCAATCCCTTGCGGTGGATGTTGTCCTCGACCCGGAAGAAATCCGCAGGCCAATCGACTAGCGGTGTGCGGTTGCGGATTAGCTGGCCGATCTCCTGCACGCGCTGGTGCGTTAGCCTGGTGATCGCGCGTCCGTTCACAAGAAGCGCCGGTCCCTGGTCGCACATGCCGGTGCAGGAGGTGGTGGCGATGCTGACCAAGCCGTCTTCCGACACTTTGCCTGGTTCCACCCACAGTTGCTGGCACATCTGCTGCATCAGCTCGGCGCTGCCCAGCATGCGGTCGGTGATGTTGTCGGAAAACAGCACGCGATACTCGCCATGCGGCTGCAGATGCAGGAAAGAATAGAACGAGGCCACGCTTTCGATATGCGCGCGCGGGATGGCAAGTTCTGCGGCCAGGCAGGTAATCGCATCGGCGGGCAGGTAGCCTGCGCCCTCTTGCGTCTCGCGCAGGATTTGCAGCAGGTTGGCCGCGCTGTGCCCGTGGCGCACGAGGATCGTGTCCAGGCTTGCAGTATTCAACTCGGCATCAATCGGCATAAGAACGATTCCCGGATAAACGTCCCAAGTTGCATTTTATAATGCGGCACCGTGATCGCACACGCCGGTACGGGAGGTCTCATCCATGCTGACCAATCCATCGGCGCGCGTCTTACCGGCAACTATACGCAGGCGGCGACAGAGCAGATCAAGCAGGTTTCTGTCACCTGTTTTGTATCCGCAACTGGTGAAATTGCTCAGCAGAATGTTGTACCGTCCGCGCGGTGTTCCGTAAAAAAGGAATAGAACTCGACTACCGATTCCGCTTGGCTGACCGGCAAGCCGGGATGCGCGGCGACTTTGCGGACAGCCTCGCGAGAGATATGCAGAAGCCGTTGTTGCAGCGCATATGGAACATGCAACAAGTGTCCGGATTGCGAGCAGGCATCCCAAAGAGCCACATTTATATGCTTAACTGCAACTGTCCGGTTTGGTGCGCTCATGGCTGATATTCCTTTTCGCGTTCCCTTGTTTCAAATTCAAAAGCAGATGGAAGGGCGCCGGCAGGATGTGAGGTTGCTTAATTTGCATGAACAAAGTTCCCTGTTTCATAAGCAAAACCCTTTCGGTTTCCGCCAGGGCTGGCAGCCGCAAGCTCAGGCAAATTCAGTGCAGAATATTTCATTCTACACTTGAATTCTGGATGCCAATATGAATAAAAAGTTTCGCCAAGCTGGATTTTCGCCAAGCGAGGAGGTGCGTTTCAGGTGGCTAACTGGCATAATGCCCGGCAGTCAAGGAGGGTTTGTGGATAAAAAGGCCAATCAACTGATAGTGGACCTGGAGCTGATACGCCGGCTCGACAAGAACGGTCCGCGTTATACCTCTTATCCCACCGCGGATCGTTTTGTTGAAGCATTCAATGCAGAGAACTATAGCCGATGGGTGGCAAGACGCGAAATTGGCGGTGTCGACCGTCCGTTGTCGCTATATATCCATATTCCATTCTGCAACACCTTGTGTTTTTATTGTGCCTGCAACAAGGTGATAACCAAAGATCGCAGTAAATCCGCCGAATACGTGCGTTACCTGATCAAGGAAATGGCCATGCAGGCGATGCTGCTCGGGCCGGATCAGGTCATAGAGCAGTTGCACTTCGGCGGCGGCACGCCGACTTTTCTGAGCGATGACGAGATTCGCCAGGTGATGTCGTCGATCCGCCAGCATTTCAGGCTGGTGGAAGACGGCGAGTACTCGATTGAAATCGATCCGCGCAAAGTGAGCGATGAAACAATCGCGCTGCTGGGCGAAGTGGGTTTCAACCGGATCAGTATCGGTGTGCAGGACTTCGATGCCGAGGTGCAACGCGCGGTGAATCGCATCCAGGGCGAAGAAGAAACGTTGCGGGTGATACATGCGGCGCGCGCCAATGGATTCAAATCAGTCAGCATCGATCTGATCTACGGTTTGCCCAAACAAACCCTCAAAGGCTTTGGCGTGACGCTGGACAAGGTCATTGCCGCCAATCCCGATCGTTTGTCCATATACAACTATGCGCACATGCCGACCATCTTCAAGCCGCAGCGGCGCATCCATGAAGAGGACTTGCCCGCGCCGCAAGTAAAGCTGGATATTCTCGGTATGGCGGTGGATAAACTGACCAATGCGGGCTATGTGTATATCGGCATGGATCACTTTGCCAAACCGGAAGACGAGCTTGCCGTGGCGCAACGCCAGGGCAGGCTGCATCGCAATTTCCAGGGTTATTCCACCCATTCGGATTGCGATCTGGTTGCGCTCGGGCCAAGTGCCATCGGCAAGATCGGCCCGACCTACAGCCAGAATTATCGCGAACTGGAAGAATATTACGGTGCGCTGGACAAAGATAAGCTGCCCATTATGCGCGGCATGGAATTAAACGAAGACGATCTGGTGCGCCGCGCGATTATTCAGGCCTTGATGTGTCACTTCGAACTGACCAAGGAATATTTCGTTAACAATTTTAAAATTGACTTCGACAGCTATTTTGCTACCGAACTGGAAGAGCTTCGCGAATATGAACGCGAAGGCCTTCTGGCGATGACCCCGCAAAAAATCAGCGTGACACCCAAGGGCCGCATGTTGATACGCAACATCTGCATGGTATTTGACAAGTACCTGCGCACGCGGCAGCAGCACGCGCTCTATTCCAAGGTGATTTAGTCTCTTATCAACCAAATGATCTCAAAACATGACAAGAATTTTGTGCTTGCCAAGTATTGACGAGGGGCTTGGCAAGAAGCTGTCCTTTCGCCCCCTCTGTCCTTTCGCCCCCTCTGTCCTTTCGCCCCCTCTGTCATTTCGACCGAAGGGAGAAATCTTGCTCTTCAATCAACAGCAAGATTTCTCCCGGAGCCTGCCCTGAGCGAAGTCGAAGGGGTCGAAATGACGATGCTTTTTGGTTCCGGCTCGTCCGGCTCAGGCGTATAAGTCTTGACCAGCCCTTCGCGTTTCCTCTTTCCACTATAATTCGTTCCTGGCTTTTTTCGCGGGTCGAGCATGAACAAAATCCTCAAATATGGCCTGATAGGAACGGGCGCGGCGGCCGGTATCGCCGTGGCGGGCATCGCTTATGTGGCGGCGACTTTCAACCCCAACGACTACAAAGGCAAAATCATTCAGGCGGTGAAGGACAGCAAGCAGCGCAATCTGCGTCTTGATGGCGATATCAAACTGTCTTTCTATCCGAATATCGGCGCCAGTCTGAGCAAGGTGTCGCTATCTGAATTCAGGAATGACAAGGAATTTGCATCGATCGAATCCGCGCGTGTCTCGCTCGCACTGATGCCATTGCTGCACAAGCAGGTGGTGGTGGATGAAGTGGCGGTTAGCGGTTTGAAAGCCACGCTGGTCAAGCACAAAGACGGCACGACCAACATGGACGATCTGCTGGGTCAGGCCGAACAGAAGCCGGAACGACAAAAGAAAGCCGCCGGCCCATCGGTCAAATTCGACATCGCTTCAGTATCCCTGGAAAAAACCAATCTCAGTTATCGCGATGAAGGTAGCGGTGCGCAATACACCATCAAGGATATGAATCTCAAGACCGGACGCATCGTGATCGGCGTGCCGGGCAAGATCGGCTTGTCGGCAGGTATACAGGCCAATCAACCCAAACTGGATATCACTGCGCAACTGAAAACCACGCTGACTTTCGATCTGGACAAGCAAAAATATCAGTTGAATGGTTTGGATTTACAGGCCAGCGGCACAGCGCTGGATATCAGCAACCTGAAAGTGACAGCCAGCGGCGATGTGAGTGCGGACCTGGCTAACCAGGAATTCGCCGCGAAAAAATTCGCGTTGAATGCGAGCGGCGTGAAGGTCAAGGAAAACGAAGTTTCAGCGTCGGCTAACGTGAGCGGAGCGAACGTTAAGCAAAGCGGCCAGAGCTACAAGTTCGAGGCCACGCTGGATGCGCCGTCGCTGAGCCTCACCGGGGACAAATATTCCGGAGACAAGTTGACTTTGAATGCCAGGCTGGACGGCGCCTTTGGCAATGTCGCCGCCAGCCTGACGCTGCCCGGTGTGGAAGGCAATGCGCAATCTTTCAAGGTCAGCGCGCTGGTTCTCGACCTGGATGTGAAGCAGCCCGAGCAGGCTTTCAAGGTGAAACTCAGCTCGCCGCTGTCGGGCAATATCAAAGCGCGGCAATTCAATCTGAACAACCTCGGCGTGGCGGTGACGGCCACCGGCGACAAGCTGCCGAACAAATCGGTGAGCAGCGAGATGAAGGGCAGCGTGCAGGTGGATGCCCTGAAACAAAGCGTGCAGGCGAATCTCGCCGGCGGCTTGCTGCAAAGCCAGATCAAGGCCAAAGTCGGCGTAAAGGGGTTCGACAATCCGGCAATCAATTTTGACGTGGAGGTGGACCAGTTCGATGCCGATCTGTATCTGCCGAAAAAATCCACCGAAGCAGCCAAGCCTCAAGCAAAGGAGCCGGAGCAGCCGCTGGACCTGTCCGCATTGCGCACACTCAATCTGGACGGAAAACTGCGCATCGGTTCACTCAAGGTGGCGAACGTGAAATCCAGCCAGGTGCGCCTGGATGTGAAGGCGCATGACGGACTGGTGAATGTCAATCCGCTGTCCGCCAATCTGTATCAGGGCAGCATGAACGGCAGCCTGAGCGTGAATGCGCAAGCTACGCCCAGCGTTGCCATCAATCAGAACTTGAGCGGCATTAATATCGCCCCCTTGCTCAAAGATGCATTGAATCTGGACATGCTGGAGGGCAAGGGCAATGTCGCAGTCAACCTCACGATGCAAGGCAACACCGTCAGCGCGATGAAAAAAGCGCTGAACGGCAGTATGGCGCTGAACCTGGCCAATGGTGCGGTCAAGGGTATCAACCTGACCAAGCTGATACAAAATGCACAATCCTTGGGCAAGGGCGGATCGTCCCAGACACTGGGCGTCAGCAAGGATGAGAAGACCGGGTTCAGCGAATTCCAGGCCAGCTTCAAGGTGAACAATGGAGTGGCGCACAACGACGACCTTGCGGTGAAATCGCAGTTGTTGCGCATCTCCGGCAACGGCGACATCGACATCGGCAATGACAGCCTGAATTACACCACCAAGGCTACGCTGCAAAAAACGCAGAGCGGGGGCAGCCTGCTGGTGCCGGTGCAACTGAGCGGCCCGTTCACCGATCTCAAATTCAAGGTGGATTTTGGCGCGATGCTGGAAGACCTCGCCAGGCAGAAGCTCGAGGCCAAGAAGGAAGAACTGAAAGACAAGGCAAAAGACGCGCTCAAGCAAGGCTTGAAGAATTTGTTCAAATGATTGCCAATCCGCTCGACGGAAAGAGCAGCTTCGCTTCCCGCCTCATTCGCTGGCAAAAACAACACGGTCGCCACGACCTGCCCTGGCAAGGAGCTGATGCCTACCGAGTGTGGCTGTCCGAGATCATGCTGCAACAGACCCGGGTCGCCACCGTCATCCCGTATTACCAGCGTTTCACCGCATCGTTTCCCACCATCGCCGCACTTGCCGCCGCGACTGAAGAACAGGTGCTCGCGCACTGGAGCGGCCTCGGCTACTACGCGCGCGGACGCAACCTGCATCGTGCCGCGCAGCTCATTGTGGAAAAACACCAGGGCGAATTTCCGCGTGACTTTGAACAGATAATCGAACTCCCCGGCATCGGGCGCTCCACCGCCTCGGCGATCTGCGCGCTGGCCTGGCACGAACGCCGCGCGATACTAGACGGCAACGTCAAGCGCGTGCTGGCGCGCTACTGCGGCATCGAAGGATGGGCAGGGAATAAAAAAGTTGAAGAACGACTTTGGCAACAAGCCGAAGCCTTGTTGCCGCAACACGAGATCGCCGCTTACATACAGGCGCAGATGGACCTGGGCGCGACGCTGTGCACACGCAGCAAACCCAGGTGCGGCGAGTGTCCGGTGCACAACGATTGCGTTGCATATCAAAGCGGACGAGCGAGCGAGTTGCCCGCGCCGCGCCCGCGCAAGGCCGTGCCGGAAAGAATCAAGACGTTTCTGTTGCTGGTGCACGGCAACGACATCCTGCTGGAGAAGCGACCCGGCAGCGGCATCTGGGGCGGGCTGTGGTGCCCGCCGCAGTTCGATGATGAGGCTGCAGCGAAGGATTGGTTCGTGCAAAACGGAATGACTGCGAGTCATGGAGAAAGGCTGGAGGTATTCACCCATACCTTCACTCATTTCAAGTTGCATATCACGCCGCTGAAGATTCAGCTTGCGCGTAAGCCTTTGCGTGCCGCGCAAGCGGGGAGCGTGTGGCTGGAGGTGGAGGAGGCGTTGCGGGCGGCGATACCGACGCCGGTACGTAGCATGTTGAAAGAACTTCGCCGGGGGTAGCCCGGCGGCTAGTCACTTTTCTTGTCTTGCCAAGAAAAGTAACCAAAAGAAATCGCCCCCGGTTTGCCGCCGCTTCGCGGTACCCTGCGTTGCTCGACTGGTCAGGCGGCTGCGGAACTCGCACTACGTGCTCAAACAGTCCTCGCCGACATCCCCTGACCAGCCTGCGCTACTCGGCGGCGCACAGGGGATGAAAAGCTAAAACCAAAACCGCAAATCTGGTGGGCAACTCGTTGCCCACCAACTATTGAACTATTGAGTAGGCGCGTCGTGCTCACCCTACCAAGCTGTTACTTACCATAAAGCAATCAGGTTCCCCCTATTTCCATAGGCGGCTATTATAGACTTGAAATTGTCATAATATGACTACATAATGTCCATTATGGACAGATTTAAGTCCCAACATAAAACTTAAGGATGACTCATGGATATTACTCATAAGTCAGAAATATAGGCGACACTTGGATGTCCAAAGAATGACCGTACCAAGCTCGGATTATTTCTGATTGTGTTCAATTGTGAATCAACCTTTTCAGCCAATTTCTCCCCCGTTC
>Ga0315268_10002858_pt1 | contig 19191 bp, 18 predicted proteins | sample C1_top_MG_FD_204535 | JGI IMG/M metagenome (GOLD analysis project Ga0315268, IMG submission 204535) | Sediment microbial communities from Yellowstone Lake, YNP, Wyoming, USA - C1_top | ecosystem: Environmental > Aquatic > Freshwater > Lake > Sediment | place: USA: Wyoming | collected 2017-08-01
ATGATAGTTCCGGTAGGGGTGGAGGTGGGAATCCTGGTCGGAGTTAGGGTTGGAACTCTGGTTGGGGTGGAGGTGGGAATCCTGGTTGGAGTTAGGGTTGGAACTCTGGTTGGGGTGGAGGTGGGAATCCTGGTCGGAGTTAGGGTTGGAACTCTGGTTGGGGTGGAGGTGGGTTTTTCGGTGGGAGTTGGGGAAGTACAAGAAGTGCGATCTTCAACGTGAACCCAACACTGTTTGGGGGACCAGACGTCAATTTGTTGAGCCCCGCAAAAATTATCTTTAAAACATAATGTTCCAGAGGTGTTTTTAGTAAAATTGGGGTCGTTACAACCATTTGAAGGAAACGTTCCCGGACAAAGGGATAAAGAGGCATCAAGACCGGAAGCGGTTACACAGCGGTTTGTAACGGTTAAGCCATCTCCGGTGGTGCAGTTTGTCCATTGTTTATTTTGCGGTCCACATTCTTCTGCAATCCATTGATTACATGATTTATAAGTAGCTAAACGACATCCATTGATACAACTACTGCAGTAAACCATGTCGCAGACATTGCCACAACGGGTATCTGTCAGACAAAGGGGAGTGGCTTTATTGCGGATATCTTGTTTTAATTTGACCAGATAAAGAGTGCTGACTAGGGATAGGATTAAGAAAATAATCGCCAACAGTTGATACTTAATTTTACCGGGAAACTTTAATGTCAAAGTATAAATTTAATTGATATTAAGAAAAAAATCAGAGCACTGGAAATAATTATTATTGTCGGTAGCCCATTGCCGGAGACCGGTGGTGCTGATGACGGCGAACTGGGGTGGGCAACCCGGATAACAGCTGTCGGAGTGATAGTCGGAGTAATTTTTGAAGTCGGTGATGGAATAATGGTTAATGAAGGTACAAGCGTCGGGGTAGAAGTGGCCGGGGTGGCCGAGCCAGAAGCAACAAAGGCAAGATCGTTGTTATTAGCCGCTAATACGGTAAAATTTCTAGTAGCAGTCTGCCATAAACCAGTATTAGGATCTTGAACTTTGATAGTAATGGTGTGATTACCCGGAGCTAAATTTTCCGAAGGGGTCCAATGCCAGGTTCCGGCCGGATCGGATTGAGTATCAGCGGTGGTTGTAGTGTCGGAGTGAATTTCAATAATAATATTGGACTTAATGGGAGCTGTCCCAAAAAATTCAGGACGGGAATTGTTAAGAGTTTCACCATCGCGCGGATTTAGAATATCCAGGCCCGGGGGGTTTGAAACCGGCGAAATATTGGAAAGATTGCCCGGAATAGTTGGTGGAGAGGAAGATGCGGAGAGTGAATTTTGGCCGATGATAATATCCGGAACCGGATTATTGAGATTAGTAAAATTAACTACTTGAGTGGTGGTGTTATCTTCTGAAATAACAATTATTTCTTCTTCGGCGGTATCAGATGATGGTTTAAACCAATCTTTTTTTGATTCGTTAAAACTGCTAGCCAAAGAAATTGACCAATTGCCGTCGGTGGTAATAAATGATGACAAGGGTGAGGATCCGGGAATATTAAGATAAACAATGGCATTGCCGGCGGTTTTATTATCGGGATTAAGAACCCGTCCCCAGGCCAAATTGGATACCGGAAGAGAAGATTGGGGGGGGGAGCCGGTTTTAAAGTTATAATTGTTCTGTTCAAAATTTTCGCCATTACTGATAATTAAATACCGATAATCGGTATCGGCGGTCAGATTTTTGATTTGAAAGTAGTGAATCTTGTTAGCAGAAGCAGGTTTAACATCGTTATAAACTTGATTGTTTACAGATACGGAGGCGGAACAGGCGGCAGTAGTAACAAAGGAGATATCAGAGCTGGTATTGGTAATATTGGCGACCTGCGGATTTAACGGGCGGCAGTCACCGCTGGCCTTTGATCTAAAAATTATTTTTGATTCAGTTAAATAAATACCGGTGGCGATACAAATAACAAGAATGATAAGGCCTAAAATGGTGGAAAAATGTTTTTCGGTGGTCATTGACTTGCCGACGGGCTTGCCGTTGGAGGTGCCACCATATCGGTTGAATAATATTGGCGTTTAGTAATTTGGTCAAGTATAGAAATATCTAAATTAGGATCAATGGGTTTAAGATTGTCATTAATTTTGACCTGATAAATCGGTTTCATAAGGTTGTCGTAGCTATTTTGAACTATAAAAAAGAAAACAGTGATAAAAGTGAAAATACTAATAAACAATAGATAGGTAGAAATATTTAATTTTTTCATTGGGTTGGTGACCAATAATAATAACTAGAGACAAAATTGGTGGAAATACTACCGGAAGGGGCTACATTTGACATCCCTGAAGTTTTTAAACCTGATGGGCCGATATCAATAGAACTGATGTTGATAAGCCGGCGGTTACTAAGCAGATCAGAGATCAATTTGGTGGCAGAGGAAAAGGAACCGTCGATATTAAGAGAAATTTGGTAAGTTTTTACGTTGGGGTTGATAGATAATCTTTCTCCGGTTTGAATGTTGTAATCAAAATCGTTAATGTTTATAAGAGCACGATTGCCGGTTTGTTGCAGCTGTACGGCTGTTTCGTAAAAATTGGGACGGGAGGGCAAACTACTGTCAACAACCTGGTATTTTTCCTGAACTTGGGAAAAAAGGTCCTGGGCCTGAATAATATTATTTATCTTGGTTTTCAACCGGGTTTTTAATAGTTGTTTGGATTGTATGTCTCCCCAAAGTGAAGAAATAGTTAAAACTGTGGGCCGAATGGCAAAAAACAGAAAAAATGAAATTAAGATAAAAGTAGCTGTTATTTCAACGGAACGGATAAAACGATAATTCTCCTGTTGCTTTTTAAGAAAATTATAAAGCGGTTTTATCCGTGATACTTGATTATTGAGTGATAGAGCCATTTGGGTTTTGCTTAAATACTAATGAGAGGTTAACGTGATAAATATTTTCCTTGGTTTTTTTCTCGATAGTATCAATATTTACTGAGGAAATATTGGGGTTAACTATCAAATTGGTTATAAAATTGACGATAGAATTCTCCTGGTAAGCTGAAAAACTGACGGCGGCGGCGATGTTATTTGATTTGTCAGGAGTTAAGGTTAAATTGGTATAGGTAATATCCAATGGGGTAGACTCGGTTAAAGTTTGGATCTTGGACTGATATTCCGGTTGATCTTTGTAAAAACTTTTTATAATACTTAACCGCTGTTGAAGCCGGGAATATTCAATTTCGAAGCCATTGGTACTTTTTAGGATAGCTTGCTGTTGGCGGACCACTTCGGAAAGATCGGAGTTGATACGGTCAAGCCAAAAACGGGATAAAAAGGCACAAATAACAATTAATTCGGTGAATACGATCACATAACGACCAACGGTAGTTAGCCAACGGAAAACCCGGGCGGAAAATGAATCGAGATTCTCTTCATCCGGCAGAAGAGAAATCTCTTTTTTGGCAGGCATAATAACAGTATATAGAAAAAAAAGGAAAGTTTACAGTCTCTTAGATAAATAGCGTTTAAATTTGGAAAATTGCCGGGAGTAATCTGTAAGTTCTTCTAATGCTAAGAGCTTGGCCAGAATAATAAAGGCAAATATTCCCATCGATGAAGATATGACCGAAAGAATAATAAGATCGAAGGTCCGTGAGGTATTAAAAATAGAGGTATCAAGAAAACGTAAACTAACCCAAGAAACAATCCCCATTCCGAATGAGGCCAAAAATATTTTAAAGAAATGGAAAAACGTTCTGTTCCAGCCAACACCATCAATCCGTCGGATAAAGACATAAAATAACCAAAAACATTGAATAAAATTACCCAAAGAATCGCTGATAGCCAAACCAACGATACCAAGGCCGGTAAAAGTGACAAAATAATAACTGGCGGATACCGAAACAATCAGGGATACTAAAGAAATGACGAGAGGAGTGCGGGTGTCATGGAAGGCATAAAAACACCGGATCAGAATCTGGATCACCGCCTGAAGAATAATGGCCGGCAGTAGGAAGGCCAAAGTGCGGGCGGTTAAAACCGTAGCCACCCAGGGAAATTGCCTGGCACCAAAGGCGATGCGGACAATGGCCAGACGTTCGATCAGCACTAAAACAGTTATAGGAAAGGCAATGAACAAACTTTGGGAGATAGTTCTTCTGACGGTGTTGCGGAATTGGTCCATTTCATTACTGGCGACATTTTTTGATAGAACCGGCAAAGATGCCTGTCCAACCGTAGTGCTGAAGATCCGACTGGGAAGGTAAATTAACTGAAGGGCCAGATTAAGAAGAGAAATGGAACCGGCGGCCAGGGTACTGGCAAAAAACAAAGTAACCGTATTCTCGATCTCGCCCAAACCAATAGACAAACTACTGGGCAACATCAGCCGGATAACTTCTTTAACCCCGGCCAACTGATGACTAAAAGAAAAACTGTATCTAAAATTTTGACGAAGGGAAGGAATCTGGACCGCCATATGGAAAAAAGCTCCGACAACAGTACCATAAACAATACCGTAAATCCCAAATCGGGGAGAAAGAGCAAAGATACTAAAGATTATGAACAGGTTGTAAATAATCGGAGAAAGGGATGAAACAAGAAAAATTTGATTGACCTGCAAAATACCGGTAAAAAAATTGCTGACTAAAAAAAATATCTGCGCCAATAAGAGGATACGGGTAAGATTGGCCATAAGATCGATCTGGTAAGGAGTAAAACCATGAGCAATGATTTCGGAGAGAGGTCTGGCAAAAATGAAAACAACGATCGAAACAACTATGAAAACCAAGAGTAATAGATTAATGACCGAAGAGGCCATTTCCTGGGCTTTGTCTTTGTCCTTGTGTAAATAACCGGTAAAGACAGGTATAAAAGAAGCGGAAAGGGCGCCGGTGACCAATAATTTAAAGATCAGATCGGGCAAACGAAAGGCAGCATTATAGGCATCAAGATCGAGAACGCAGCAGTTAAAAAAACGGGCATACAAAAAACGGCTTCGAAGAAATCCGAGGATGGCAGATAAGGCAAAAGTTACGGCTAAAACGACACTGGCTGACAAGATACTATTCTGTCTGGTGTTGCCGAAAGCGGTGAGTTTTTCTCTGAAAGTCATGCCAATATTATAATTCTTGTAATTAATTTGGGTATAAGATAGAATACATCTCATGCCAATCAGTAGATCAGCCAAAAAATCATTGCGAAAATCGATAAGAAATCGCAAATCAAACTTGTCTCTAAAAAATAAATTCAAGGATATTGTTAAAAAATTCTTATTAAAACCGGATGCCGATAAAGCCGGAGAAATGCAGTCAATGGTAGATAAGGCAGTTAAAAAAGGTATTATTCACAAAAATAAAGCTGCCAGAATCAAATCCCAATTGAGTAAAAAAATCGGTAAAGCAGTAGAAAAGAAAGTTGTCAAAAAAGCGGTCAAGAAAAAAGTCGTCAGCAAAAAAACAGTCAAAAAAGCGGTAAAATAAGGGATGGATAAGTTTTACATTACTACTCCGATCTATTACATCAATGATGTTCCCCATATCGGCCATACCTGTACTACATTAGCGGCAGATATTATTGCCAGATTACACCGGCAATTGGGTGAAGAGGTGTTCTTTTTGACCGGGACTGACGAACACGGGGAAAAGGTGGCGGAAGCGGCTCAAAAAGAGGGACTTAGCCCCCAGGAGTTTTGCGACAAAATTGCCCCCCGGTTTGAGGAGGCCTGGAAAAATTTGAATATCAGTAATGATTTTTTTATCAGGACCACTGATAAGCGCCATGAAAAAGTGGTTAGTGAATTGTTACAAAAAATCTACGACGGGGGTGATGTTTATAAAGGAAAATACGAGGGATGGTATTGTACCGGCTGCGAGGCGTTTAAAACTGATAAAGAATTAGTTGACGGACATTGCCCGTTGCATCCGCCGGAAAAAACAGTTCAAAAATCAGAAGAAAATTGGTTTTTTAAATTATCAAAATATGTACCTAAGATCACCGAATTGATCGAAAATGACAAAACTAATTACATTTTTCCTGACAGTAAAAAATCGGAAATATTGGCAAAATTAAAAGCCGGGGTGACGGATATATCAATCACCAGAGAGAAAGTTAAATGGGGTATTCCGGCTCCTTGGGACACTAACCACACTATTTATGTATGGATAGATGCTCTGATCAATTATTACAGCGCTACCCGCATAGTCGAAGGTAAAACTGAATTCTGGCCGGCCGATCTACATTTATTAGGTAAGGAAATATTATGGTTTCATACAGTCATCTGGCAGGCAATGCTGCTGTCAGCAAAGATCGAATTGCCAAAAAGAACTTACACCCATAGTTTTTATATGATCGACGGACAAAAGATGTCCAAATCGCAGGGGAATGTCATTGGCCCGCAACACTTGATCGATCTATTCGGAGTGGATGGGGCCAGATATTTGGTAGCCCGATCTTTTCCGTCGGAAAATGATTCGGATGTGGGAATCAGCAGATTTAAAGAAAAATATAACGCCTATCTGGCCAATAATTTGGGAAATTTAGTATCAAGGGTGTGTAAATTAGGTGAAGGGCTAAAGACTCAATCCACCCCCACCCCCTCCTTTGACAAGGAGGGGAGTAAAAACTTTGTCAACTTGATAGATCAATTGAAGTTAGATGAGGCGATCGGTTGGGTGTTTGAAAATTTTGTGGATAGTTCAAATAATCTATTAAATCAGGTTACGCCTTGGAAGTTGGAACCAGATGACCCGAAAAGGATCGAGGTACTGACCGAATGTGCAGCTAATTTGAAAAAAGCGGCATATTATTTGCAATCAATAATGCCAGATATTTCAAAAAAAATATCAGAGTTGTTTGATGAAGAAATAAAACCATTAGAAAGTGGTTTATTTCCGAGAATTGCATGATCGATACCCACGCTCATTTAAGACAAATCCCTCTCGGCTCCGCCGCCTCTCCCTTTGACAAGGGAGACAATACACAAGATTTCGGGATCGGTGGATTAAAATGGGTGGTATTGTCGGCCAGCTGTCAACAGGATTCAATGGACAATTTGGAATTGGCAAAGACCAATAAAAAACTTTTGCCGGCGGTAGGAATTCATCCAATGGAAACCCCTCTGTCCTTCGGACATCCCCCCTTGAAAAAGGGGACTAAAACAATTGATGAGCAAATAATTTTTTTGGATAATTTGTGCCAAAAGAATAAAAATATAGTCGCAATCGGAGAATGCGGGTTGGAATATGGAACCAATCCCTCTAAATCTCCCTTTGACAAGGGAGACTTGCAAAATATGGAGCGTTTATTCCGAGGACAGATTGCCTTATCATTAAAATATCAAAAACCATTGATCGTCCATAGTCGGGAAGCGGCAGAAGAAACGGTAGAAATATTGAAAAGCTACGAAAATTTAAGGGGAGTGATCCATTGCTACGCCGGCGGGAAAAAACGGATAAAGAAATATTTAGAAATTTCATCGGATTGGTACTTTGGAATTGACGGTAATTTAACTTATGAAACTGGTTTAGAGGAAGTAGTAAAAAATATTCCCAAAGACAGATTAATTTTGGAAACCGATACTCCGTTTTTGACACCGGTCCCCCATCGAGGAGAAATAAACAGACCGGAATATGTAAAATATATCTACCAAAAAGTAGCCGAGATCTGGGAAATGAGTTTTGAAGAAGCGGAAAAGATTATCGATGGGAATGCGGCGAGATTATTTCAAACTAAACCCTTTGTCCCTCGATAAACTCGGGACATTTCCCTTGAAAAGGGCAATTTAAATAGAACAATAAATTTATTTTATGAAATCAGAAATGATATTTTCCAATTCTTTGGAATTGGGATATTTGTCGACAAAAACCACTTGGCCGTCGATGAGCATTACCGTATTTCCCTGGATACCCATAGAATAAACGCGGTGCATATCCTGGATATATTCGGGGTCAAAATCGATCTGGAGGCGATGACAAACGGTCTGTAAATCGATAAATAATTGTTTACCCTTTGGAGAGCCGCGGTCAAAAAGTTGGATTCTCATTTCGATTAACTAAATTATACAACAGGCAGGCAATGGTCATCGGTCCGACACCGCCAAAGGTAGGGGTAATATAACTGCATTTTTGGCAAACATCGGAAAAATCAACATCTCCGCCTCCGACATCAACCACCACCGCACCTTCCTTGACAAAATCATCAGTGATCAGATTTTTCACTCCGGTGGCAGAAATTAAGATGTCAGCATCTTCGGTCACCAGTTGTAAATTTGAGGTATTTTCATTACATAAACTAACTATTCCACCTTTAGATTCCAGAATCTTTTTAAGGGGTTGGCCGATCAGATCGGAGTCATTAACAATAACAATATTTTTACCGGCAAAATCGATTTGGTAGTTTTCCAATAGTTTAATAATGCCGACGACAACAGCCGGGGTAAATTTAGAGTCGGGATTAAGGCCATCAATATCTTTTTGGGGGTCGATTGACTTTAATATCTTTGATTGATCAATATTTTTTGACAGCGGCAACTGAACAAAAAATCCAGTGACCGATCGATCGGAATTCAAGGAACTTATCCGTGATAATAATTCTGCCTCGGTGACGGTTTTCGGCAGATGGTGTAATTGAAAATTAATCCCTAATTCAAGGCATTTTTTTTGTTTAAGAGAAACATATTTCACCGAAGAAGGATCATCTCCAACCAAAACGACGTGCAGAGAAAGCTTGGATAGATCAGAAATCTTCAGATCTTTTAATATTTTTGCCGAGAGAGTTTTGCCGTCTAAAATAATCATAATTTGGTTAACACCTCGCTGCCGGTTGAAGTAATTAAAACGGTGTGCTCGAATTGGCAGGACAGAGAGCCGTCGTAAGTGCGGACCGTCCAACCGTCCTTGACATCAACGGTCACCCGCCAATCGGTGGAAGCATTGATCATCGGTTCAATAGTAAAGATCATCCCGGGCTTAAGAATGATGTCCCCCTGGGGGGTGGAATGATGAAAAACGAACGGGTCCTCGTGAAATTTAAGACCAACACCATGGCCTCCCAATTCACGGATGGGGGTAAAACCAAATTGGGAAACATATTTTTCAATTACCCGGCCGACACATTCATTAAGGGATTTACCCGGCTTTAGGGCTTTTATAGCCATATCGAGGGAAGTTTTTGTACTTTCTATGAGAAGTTTGGCCTGAGGGGAAATTTTGCCAACCGGATAAGTGGCGGAAACGTCACCGTAATAACCATTCAGAATAGTGGTGATATCCAGATTAATAATATCGCCATTTTGAAGAATAACTTTGTCAGAAGGAATACCGTGACAGACAACATTATTGATCGAGGTACAAATACTTTTAGGAAAGCCACCGTAATTTAAAGGGGCAGGAACGGCATGATGGTCGACAATAAACCGGTGGGCTAATTCATTTAAAGATTCAGTAGTTACTCCGGGTTTAATAAAAGCAGAAAGATATTTAAGAGTTTGGGCAGCCAGAATACAGGAGCGGCGAATTTCGTCGATCTGCTTTGATGTTTTTATAGTTACCACAGGAGGATTATCGTATTTTTTGACTTTTTTTGCAATCGGGGTGTAGAATAGGGCAGTGAAACAAACGAAGTTTTTGGGTTTGATCGTAGGGTTGGTTTTAGGTTTGGCGGTGGTAAAAGAGGATATAGGTGCAATTACAAATTTCAGATTGATGCCAACCAGTACACCAACACCGATCATTATCAAAAAAATAATCAATCCCAATTTAATTAAAATAATTTCTACCGATACTCCGGCACCAACAGCAGAAATTACACCTACGGTTGCCGAAGTGACGGTGACTCCGGCAATAAGTCCGATAGTGACACCGCTTGACACTGATCAACCGGCGGCAGTCAATCAAAGTAGCAAAGATATGACCTTTTGGTTTTTGATCGTAACTATCGGCCTTTTGGCCGTGATCATCATAGTCCAGGCCTGGCCTAAGAAAAACGAGGAAGAATAATCAATTTTCTTTTTGATACTCCAGATAAGAATAGACGAAAACTATGGTGGTGGCTAAAAGTACCGGAACCAGTAATAAATAAAGGGCAAGTTGGGGTATGATCAACCCAAATAATGAAAGTAAGGCAGTGAGTTTAAAGAGTTTTCCGCCTAATTTGTGGGTCTTTTGCCAAACAGTGACACTGCTTAGGGTCCAGGGAGTGCGGATACCAACAAACCAGTTGCGATGGGCGTTTTGGGTCAAAATTCCGGCATAATAAAAAATGACGGCTAAGGCCGGAGACAACAGCTGAACCATATTAAAGCGATATTCAAGATTCCAAAAAATCGTCAATAGATAAATATAAAAAAGAAAGGAAAAAATGACGCAAATAAAGTTGTTATAGTAATTTTGAAATTCTTTAAAATTCTTTTTGTAGGGATCGACCGAGGGTAAAAAACGGAAAAGAAAATATAAAAATAATGATAGGACAGGCATAAAATAAATACCAAAATTTTTAGACACATAGCCGTTGACCTGGCCGTTGATTCCCCAATGGGAAGCCATCAGATAAGGAAGCCGGGGAGAAAAATATAAACCGGTAATAAACGAAATAACCACAATAAATAGAGGAAAATATATTTTTATTTTGTTCATAATCTATTTTAACACTTGACAAAAGTTTCAAACTACTACTATAATTGTAGTAGATATGAATAAATTAACCGTCAATAAGCTCCCGTATGAATATAATGCTTTGGAACCGGTGATATCCAAACAAATCATGGAATTACATCACGACAAGCATTACGTTAATTATGTTAATGCCTTTAATGCCCTATTGGATCAGGGTAAGATCAGCAGTTTTAACTACAACGGGGCGATACTCCACGATCTGTTCTGGAATAACATGAAAAAACCTATCGATAATAACAAAGCAGGTGGAACACTTTTGAAACAATTGGAGACCGATTTTGGCTCCTTTGAATCCTTCCAGCAGGAATTTAGTACGGCGGCTACTACCGTGGAAAGCGCCGGCTGGGCGGTATTATGGAAAACACCAATGGGCTTAGCTGTTGGTCAATTGGAAAAACACAATCTGTTGGGTCTTAATGGCGCAACACCAGTATTAGTTCTGGACGTCTGGGAACATGCCTACTATCTTCAATATTTAAATGACCGGAAAAGTTATGTGGAGAAATGGTGGAATGTAGTCAATTGGCAGGATGTCGAGATAAGATTGAATCAATAATAGGATTGGGGGATATAATGGGGCATGCAAAAAAATACCTCGTGGGAAAAGATCGGAGATTGGTATAACCAAACTGTCGGAGAAAAAGGCAGTTATTATCATCAGCGGGTGATATTACCAAATCTGATCCGACTGCTCGAGTTAAAAAAGAATTCAAAATTATTAGATATGGCCTGTGGTCAGGGAGTATTGGCCAGAGCTATTTATGATGACGTGGAATATTTAGGGTTAGATTTGGCACCAAATCTGATCAATGAGGCCAGAAAACTGGATAAAAATCCTAAACATAGTTATGGAGTGGCTGATATCAGCAAAGATCTGCCGATCCGTAACTCGGGGTTTAGCCATGCGGCCATCGTTTTGGCGTTACAAAATATAAAGCACCCTTTTAATGCCATTAAAAATGCTGCCAAACATTTACAGGTAAGTGGTAGGTTGGTTTTGGTCATCAACCACCCCAGTTTTCGGATCCCCAAACATTCCGATTGGGAGCAAAAGAACGGAAAACAGTACCGAATGGTTGATAGCTATATGTCACATTTGGAAATCGCTATCGACAGCAGTCCCTTTGATGAAAAAAATAATTTAAAGACCTGGTCGTTCCATTATCCCCTATCAGCTTATAGCGAAATGCTATTTGATAACGGATTGGTAACCGAAAAGATCGAGGAGTGGGTATCGGACAAAAAATCGGAAGGCGGCAAAGCAGCCATTGAAGATAAAGCCAGAAATGAATTCCCATTGTTTATGGCTATATCGGCAAAAAGATTAAAATAAATTTAACCGGTAAGCTGTTTACCAAAAGTAACACATAGCTGTTCGAGATCGACCAGACTGAAACCGGGATGGGCAATAGCATCTTTGATAGCGGTAATAACTTCCGGGGGGTTTTTACAATCGACATGTTTGGCAAAAACTTCAGGGTTAACGGATTGTAAAATAGCGACTGGGTTAAGAGCAATGTTGGGGTCGCCCAGTGGAGTGGATTTGGTCTTGGCCCCTTTGGGGGTAGTGGGACTGGCCTGGCCGGTGGTCAGACTGTATAAATGATTATTGGCCACTAAAACGGTAATTTTTATATTTAGACGGGCGGCAGATAAAAGATGATTAAGACCTTCACCGTAGACTCCGCCGTCCCCTCCCAAAGCGATAACCGTTAATTTGGGATTGGCTAATTTGACACCAACAGCGGTGGGAATACAGCGGCCATGAAGAGAATGGATACCATAAGTTTTAAAGAAATCGGCCATGTTGCCGATACAACCAATATCGTAGACAATCACTAAATTTTCCAGGGGAATATTAAGGCCGGTAATTGCCTGCTCGAGGGCAGAATAAATGACAAAATCGCCGCAGCCGGGACACCAGGTAGGAATAATTGAAGATCTTATACTCATGATTGATCAATAATACTTAACTCTTTGATTATTTCTTCAGGGAAAAAAGGACGGCCGTCAAATTTCAAAATGGTCCGGGTGGGGTTAAAATCGAATTGAGATTTTAAAAGCTGGGTAAATTGACCGGTGGCGTTATTTTCAACCACAATGATATTTTTAAACGGTTTGAACAAATTGGCTGTTTGGGGAGCCAGGGGCCAGAGGGTGGAAAAATGGAGATTGGCAAAATTAGGATCGTCCATAATCCTTAAAGCTTCGGCAACAGTAGATTTAACCGATCCCCAAGTGACAACTAAAGTAGTAGCGGTTTGGGAACCAAAATAAAAAGTCGGTTTGGGAACGGAAACTAAGATCGATTTTAATTGCTCCCGACGGGAAAGAACGTTTTGGTTAATTTGGGTTGGATCTTCGGTGGAAAAACCCTGACTGTCATGCTCGTAACTATTAGCCAGAAATTCCTGGCCGGGAGCACCCGGAACCGGAATGGAGGATTTGATCATTTCGACACTTTTTGCCGAAAGATCAGGTAGAGAAGCGGATGATTCACAGATAAATTTATCGGTGAGTAAAATTACCGGCAGATTAAATTGGGCGGCTAAATTTAAAGCAGTAACCGACAGATCAAATGATTCCTGCTGGTCGCCGGGAGCCAGAACGATCTTATTAAATTCACCATGGCCGGCATTAACAGCAAAAAGCAGATCACCCTGGCTAGTCCAGGTCGGTAAACCGGTAGCCGGACCCGGGCGGGAACCCAGATAAAAAACGACACCTAAATTAGCGGCGCCGGCAAAACTGACCGACTCGGTCATCAGGGCAAAGCCGCCCCCGGAAGTGCCGATAGCCGATCGGGCACCGGCATAAGCAGCTCCAAGCGCCATCGAAGCAGCAGCGATCTCGTCTTCGGGGTGGACAACAGTCAGAGTAGGTGATTGTTTTTGGGCTAAAAAATGAAGGGCACCGGAAACCGGGGTCATCGGGTAAGCAGTGTAAAAACTACCTCCTGCCTGAATAAACCCCCAACCAAAGCCCTCATTGCCATCATAAATAGCGTAATCATCTTTATTTTTTGAGGGTAGAGTGATTTTTAAAACATATTGTTGGTAATTTTTAGAAGCGTATTCATAACCAAGATCAAAAGCAGAAATATTAGTAGGATCAGAGCCGTAGGTCTTGGTGATACATTCCGAACAAATATTTTTATCAAGATTTAATAAAAATGCACCAACACCGACACAAATTGTATTACCAAAAACCGGACTACCGACTTGGTCGGTAAGTTCTTTTAGAGGTAGAGGGATAGCGGCATCATCGCCGAAAACTAAAGTGTTAGTAGAAAATTCTGTTTGATGAGCTTGCCAGTGGCCGGAAATCAGGGAAAAAAAGATATCGATATTAAAATGCGGGGCAAAAACTTCACCGGCAGAAAAACTGACCTGATAGGTGTTGTGGCCACCGCGAACCAGTGAGGGATATTCGGAATAATCACGAATATTAAACCCATGTTTTAGAAGAATATTGGATAAAAGCAAACCGCTGCTTTTGATACCGGCGCCGGCTGGGCCGGCAATTTTGACAGTATAAACATTATCGGGCATTCAATTATTCTAACAAAACTTGCATCTTAGTGGGGACGTGATAGACTACAAGCTGGTTTGCCCGATATAACGTAAGTCGAAATTAATAATCTTTTGGGCAATTATTCCCCGCCGTTGCGGGGTGGCCTAAAAAATTATTATGTACAACAATACTAGGAATTCGGGGCGTTCATTTAAGAATTTTGGCGGATCCGGATTTGGCCATAAAAGCTCCGGCGGTGAACCGAGACGGAGTTATAGTAACAGTCAGAGTAACAGTACTTCCAATAGCGCGCCCAGACATGGCAGCTATGGCCAGAGCAGCAGTTATGGCAGTGAACCACGAAAAAGCTTTGGAAATAGTTATAATTCCCGACCTCACCAGGGTGGACCCAGCAGATTTAGCGGTCCCCGAAGACCGAGGTTTGTGGGGGAAAATATCAACACCTCTCTTTTTATTAAAAAAGCTGAAGATTTTGTAAAAATCGAAGAAAGCCAGCCAATGCATTCATTTGAAGATTTTGGCTTTGAACCAGCACTTTTGTCAAATGTGCTGGCTAAGGGTTATGTTAAGCCAACCCCGATTCAGGATCAGGCCATTTTGGAAGTTATGGCCGGTAAAGATGTGTTGGGTATTGCCAACACCGGAACCGGAAAAACAGCCGTTTTTGCCTTACCTTTGATAAATAAAATATTAAAAAATCCGGGAGTTAAAATGCTTGTAATGGCGCCGACTAGGGAACTAGCCCAACAGATAAAACAGGAATTTCGATCTTTTACACCGGGACTGCAAGTGTATATCGCCTTGGCTATCGGCGGAGCTTATATGAGAGAACAGATCCAGGATATCAAACGGGCCGGCGGTCCGCACATAATTATCGGTACTCCGGGAAGAATCAAAGACCTGGGAGAAAGAAAAGTAATTAACTTTTCTAAAATGGATGTATTAGTACTCGATGAAGTGGACCGGATGCTGGATATGGGATTTATTGATGATATCCGATCGATCGTCGATCAGACACCAAAAACCAGACAAACCTTATTCTTTTCAGCCACAGTCGGCGGAAAAGTGGAAGCTTTGATCAAAACATTTTTGAATAATCCGGTAAAAGTGGCTTTAAAAACCACTAATAGCTCGTCCCATGTGGAGCAGAATGTGGTCAAAGTACCCAGAGCTATGAAAGAACAAAAATTACATGAATTAATGAGTAATCCCGATTTTAAAAAAGTTTTGATCTTCGGAGCAACCCATATGATCGTGGAAAAATTGTCAATTTCACTGATCCAAAAAGGGTTTAAAGCCCAGGGATTGCACGGCGGTAAACCACAATTTAAACGACAACAGATAATGAAGGCATTTAAAGAAGACCAGATCAATATTCTGGTAGCTACCGATGTGGCGGCCAGAGGATTGGATATTGCCGATATTACCCACGTAATTAATTACGATAAACCGAATAATTATGATGATTATATCCATCGGATCGGTCGCACAGGGCGAGGAGATAACAAAGGTTTTGCCTTGACGTTCGTCGAGGGTTTTTAAATCAAAGCGAAGCGGCGGTAATTACCAAACGTTTTAGAGTGGTTCCCGGCGGCCAACAGGTCATCAGGGTCAAAGTCTTGTCGGTCACCAAACCGGTTAAATAGCTAATCTCATTGCCGTTAACGATCTTTTTCTGATTGACAGAATAAATATACTTGCTACCCTGGTAATAAATTATGATCTGATCTCCGGATTCAAGTTTGTTGATTAAGTAAAAAACTGCATTATACTGATTGGCTTGATACCAGTCGGTGGCAGAATGGGCAAAAATAAAAACATTACCCGGAAAACCTGGCAGCGCAGAGCCCCTGGCGTGGGCCACACCGTGGGTCAAGGCGATCTGATATTCGGTTGAGTTAAAAGGATTAACATTTTTAATAACTTTAGTATTGACGTTAATCTTGGGAATAATAATTGTAAAATTGGGATCAATGGGAATAATTTCCGAATTTAGGGGGGCAGATCTGGTGATCTGATAACTAATTTCAGCTTTGGCAACGGGATAAAAAGTTTTGATGACAATAAAGGCCGCTACAGCTAAGAGAAATAACCCAAAAAATCGGAAATTTAAATTAACGATTCCTTTTCTTTTTAACAACGACATAACCAATACTAGCAGCGATGATCAAAAATAATAGTAACCATTTCCAATATTTGGCAAAAAAGGTCGGAATAATATCTTTACTACCTAAAACCTGACCGGGATTTTCGGTAACAGTTGATTCACCGATATTTTCAGTAGTGGTGGGAAGGAGGATACCACTGACAGGAATAGCACCGGCATTAGTGAAGGTAGTGGGTAAAACCGTGGTAGTGGTGGTGATAGTGACGCTATCGCCAATAGTGCCGGAACCGTTGCCGGCGCTATCAAAGGCCCGGAGAACGAAGTAATAATTCTTGGAGCAATCAGGAACGCTGTTGGTAATGTCATACTCCTGATTCGAGCCAATAGTGACACTGGCAACAACCGAACCGGCATCCAGAAGGAAGGAAGTAATGTCAGCGCGATACAATTCAACTTTAACAGTTTTGCCCCCATCATCGGCAGTTTTAAAATGAATTTTATAGTCACAGTTATTGGGATGGTCTTTGCGGTAGTCACCGGGGGTGCCCGGACCGGAAGTTTTGTAGTCGACAGAAACAATATCGCTTTGAAGGCCATTGGCAGTAACATAAAATAAATAGGTACCTTCGGCATTTAGAATCGAAGAGTCGGCCTGACATTGGTTGGTATTGCCCGGAGCATTTAAGGAAATATCCGACCCAAATTGGCTATAACCACCATCCGAGGGACCTTTTTTGAAACATTTGACATTGATAGGATTAACACCATTAATCTCTAAGGCGACAAAAGTCAGCTTAAGATCATTTAGATTAGTCGGACTTTTGGGCTGTTCCAGACGAACCGATAAATTGCTGATAGCGCGGGCGTTAATGGGGAAGAGACAGAAGACAGCAAAGAATATGGCGACCATTAATTTTTTAGAAGATCTTTTAAGAAGAGTAAGACCAATAATAGACATAAGAGCGCTAATTAATAACCAAATAGCGGAAGAACCGGTGGAAGGTAGGGTGGTGGAAGCGCCCAAGACTTGGCCGGTTTCCTGTTTTTCAACGCCGGCGGAAACGGTATTTTGGGTATTTTTGACCACCGGGACCTCGGTACCGACAAAGTTATCATTAACATATTGAGAATTTTGGCCGATGGCGTAAACAATGTCATTATTTCCATAAGCAGTGTTGCCCATACCCCAGGCCAAATCGGTGTATTTACCGGGCTGTTGATCAATACTTATGTCGGCAATGTAGGATAATTCCAAAGTATCACCAACTTGAAGATTACCTAAATTCCAAACACCCGGAGAGTGATAAACCGGCTCGGTAATGCTAAAACTTAGACCGTTTTTGAGAACACCAAAGGACCCGGAACGGTATTTAAAGCCATCGGAAAGAAGATCGGTGACTTTAAAATCGTTGATATCGTTTCCGGAAATAATAACTTTTATTTTAAATCCGACCGGACTGCCCGGGGCAAGATCTCCGGAGGCATTATTGGTTTTGGAAATAGTGGCAGAAGGAGGTAAAAGCTGATTACCGATGTAACAATTGATCTCCTTCTCCGGATTTAGTGTCAGGGTACCAGAACTTTCATTGCTGCAGCTTATGTTGGTTTGTTTCCAGCCATTTTTTAAGGTTTCACTTAGGTTGTATTCACCGGGCAATAATGGTCCAAAAGTGACCAAACCATTTTCATCAGTAGTTTTAGTAAATTGTGATAAATTAATATCCCAACCGCTTAAAACTTCATCATTTTCATTTTTAGTACCGTTACCATTGTGGTCATTGTATTTAGTTACAGTCACTTTACCGTAAGTGTCATCATTGGTAATGGTACAGGTAGCTGTTTGTCCCTCAGTTAAGGTAATATCTGATCCATTTAGAGTTCCGCCATCGCAGGACCAGGTACCCGGAGCATAACCGGCTAAATTAGTTTCGGATAAAGCATAAGTTCCGACATTAATATCCTGAGACACGCCGGAAACAAAGACGGTATTGTCGGCTTTTAGGGTAAAATCTGATACCTGAGCATTACCACCATTATCATTAACAACGGTTTTAACTAGGGTTAATTTGGGAGCAATGTCGTCGTTGGTAATAGTGCAGGTTTTATCTTCTCCGGGAAGTAAAGTGATGGTACCGTTGGCAGCACAGTCACCTCCCCAAACTGAGGCAGAATAACCGGTCAGGGAATCTTCGGAAGCGGTCAATTGAACATTGGCTGTCTGTTCATAGGCGGTACCGGAAGCGACCAGAGTGCCGTCAATATAAAGTTTGAAGTCTGAAACCTGTTTGTCACCGCCGTTATCATTGACAACTGTTTTGATTATGGTTAATTTGGGGGCAATATCATAATTAGTGATAGTGCAGGATTTTACGTCACCGGAACTTAAAGTGACTGAGCCGGTAGTCGGGTCACAGCTACCACTGATAATGGAAAAATAGCCCGGTTGGTTGGTTTCGCTAACAATATAAGTACCATTATTAAACCCATTTTGCTGACCACTGGTGACACTGGTGGAATCGACATACAAAGGAAAATCAGCGACGACTTTTGACCCGCCGTGATCATTGGAAACTACCTTAGTTACGGTTAATTTTGCTTGGACATCATCATTGGTAATAGTGCAGGTAGCACTACCACCATTAGGAATAACAACATCGGAACAATTATCGTAAGTGGTTGTCCAGCCGGCAACTGAATCTTCAACTATACTGTATTTACCGGCATTAACTGTCAGATCATTTTGACCATCGGCTTCAAAGGCGGTTGATGATCCACCATTGACTTTAAAGTAGAAATCTTTGGCAGTGAGAGTACCACCGTTATCATCGACGACGATTTTCTTGACGATTAGGGTAGCAGCCTGATCATCATTGGTGATGGTACAGGTAATATCATCTCC
>Ga0315268_10002860_pt1 | contig 19186 bp, 16 predicted proteins | sample C1_top_MG_FD_204535 | JGI IMG/M metagenome (GOLD analysis project Ga0315268, IMG submission 204535) | Sediment microbial communities from Yellowstone Lake, YNP, Wyoming, USA - C1_top | ecosystem: Environmental > Aquatic > Freshwater > Lake > Sediment | place: USA: Wyoming | collected 2017-08-01
GAGCCCGCAGCTCTTGATGCGGATCAACGGCATCCGTAATCCGAGGATGCTGCGGATGTACCAGCGGCTGAAGATTCCGCGCGGCCCGTTCCACGCGGTGATCACGAAGAGCAAGTTCAGCATGGATCTTTACCTGGGCGCGCCGGGCGGCAGCGGATCGGTGCTGGTGATGGCGCTGTCCGTGGGCCTGGGCAAAGATGATTCGACGCCGACGGGAACGTGGGTGGCCGGCCACAAGGTGGTCAACCCTGTCTATTACAGTCCGCGCGGCGAGGGCGAATTTCCGCCCGGTGATCCGCGCAACCCGCTGGGCAGCCATTGGATCGGCCTGACGGGCGTGGACGGGCAGGCGTCGGGGAAGCTGTCGTACGGCATCCACGGGACGACGGAGAACGATTCGATCGGCAAGCAGTCGTCGATGGGCTGCATCCGGTTGAAGAACGAGGATGTGCAGATCGTGTTTGAGCTGCTGGTGGAGGGCAAGAGCACGGTGGTGGTGAAGGACTAAAGAGGGGTCGCGCATTTTGGCGTGCCCGGCCGCCGTTTTGGGGGCCGGCAGGCCAGCGGCGGCGTCCGATCGCTATGGAACAACCGGCCGCGGCGGCGTAAAATGGCCACAGCTCTCACAGGAGAGGTGACCGAGTGGCCGAAGGTGCAGCACTGGAAATGCTGTGTGCGGCTTAAACCGCACCGCGGGTTCGAATCCCGCCCTCTCCGTTTGCCCGGGGCGGTGGACTCAAGCCAAAACGTTGAACACGTGACGCGAATTGGCTAGAAGAGTGTAGTTGCGCGAGCTAGATGAGAATCCTGCGCACCTACTTGAGACAGTGTAGTTGCGCGAGCTAGATGAGAATTCTGCGCACCTAGTTGAGACGGCCCCCCAGCGCAGACCGTCAGCCGGGCCCTAAAGGGCCGGCAGTTTTTGCGCTTTCGTCGGATGATCGAAGCGGCTTCGGGTCGGCTTCGATCATCCAACTATTTTACCCATCTTTCCAGGCGGCACGGCGCGTCGCGCCCTGCTGCGGTTGGGGCTCGCCGCCGGGGCGCACCCCTTGGCGGCCGTTATTCCATGCGAACGAGAGCCCCAGAATTCGGTCACGACTGAGTCCCTAATGTGAGACCAGTCGATCAGTCTCGGTGCCGGACCCATCTGCCTTGGGGTCTTGTCCGATCTTTGGTAAGCCGCGAAGTCATCGGCCATCCGCTTTTCGATCTGGATCTTCGCCCGCATCAGCAGGTTCCCATCATAGGTGACGGGGATCTGTTGCTTGTAAATGGACGGCCACCAGTCGCAGCAGGCGTCGCTCAGCTCCTGACTGGCCGACATCGCCCGCTCGAGCTCCGCGTCCGAGTAAGTTCGCATACACGAGTCCTTTCACGTTGAATCCGGCGTCATCATCGGCGCCTGAATCGCCCGACCATCTTCCCATCTTCCCTCCGGGCACTCCGCATCGAACCGTGCTGATGGACGAGGAGATCTCGGCCATGGCGCGGCGCATCGCCGCTGGCCTGCGGGTCAACGACGACACGATCGCGGCCGGCCTCATCAAGGGCATCGGGCCTCGCGGCCAGGACTACCTCACGTCCGAGCACACCTTACGATGGCTCCGCAGCGACGAGTATGTGCAGCCGCGGCTGTCGATCGTCGGCGCGCGTACGCTGTGGGAGAGGAGAGGATCGCCGGATGTCTGCGAAGTCGCTCGACAGAAAGTCCGGCGCTGGCGAGCACTCCAAGCGCCGCCGATGCCGGCCGGAATGAAGGAAAAGCTCGCGGAGATCATCGCTTCGTTCGGCCGGGTCGATTCGAAATCCGGCGGCGAGGCCGCCGGCGAATCGCGACGGCAATGAGCGTGAAACCAGGCTATTGATGGAAGAACAAAGGCCATGAACCCGTCCACTCAATCCTCTCGGGAACTCGCCATCAATGGAGGCCCGATGGCGTTCTCCGCAATGCAGGGCAAGCGCCGGCCGAAGATCGGCATCGAGGAGTTCATGTCGATCGCGGAGCGATTCGGTTTCTCTCTGCAGGCCCTCCAGCGCATCCGTTCTGCGATCCGCGAAGAGGACCTGGGTCGCGGGCCGACGTTGTCGCGTTATGTCACCGCGCAGCCCAGGCCAAGCAAGGGCGAACAGCTTGAAGCAACGGCCCGCGACATTTTCGGCGTCAAGTACGTCCTGGCGGTCAGCTCCGGAACGGGTGCCCTGCACAGCGCGTTTGTCGCTGCGGGAGTCGGCCCCGGGACCGAAGTCATAGTGCCTGCGATTGGGTTCTTTGCCACGGCCGCCGCGGTCGTCGCGGCGAAAGGGGTGCCGATTTTCTGCGACGTCGATACGTCACTTCGCATGGATCCGCGCAAGATCGCGCCGCTCATTACGCCGCGCACAGTCGCCATCGCGCCCACATGCGTCATGGGCGGGGTCCCCGACCTGGATCCGATCCTCGAGGTTGCCCGTAAACACAAGCTCATGGTGATCGAGGACTGTGCGCGAGGCACCCGGGGCCATGTACAGGGGGCGCTATGCCGGCACGCTCGGCGACATGGGCTGCTTCAGCATTTCCAGCTTCAAGGTCGTCGGTGGCGGCGAGGGCGGCCTGGTGATCACTAACGACGATCGCCTTTTTCAGCGGGCCGGCCAGTTGGCTGAATGCGGCGGCCTGCTGCGACCCGAGCGCTTCGCTCCTCCGCGTTTTCCCGGAGAGCTCTTCTGCGGCACGAACTATCGCATGTCAGAACTGGAGGCGGCGGTCGATCTTGTGCAGCTGCAGAAGATGCCTGCGCTTGTCAAGCAGTACAACACTGTCAAGCGGAGCATTCTCCGCCGACTGAAAACGTACACGGAGATTGTGCCCCAGAAGGTCAACGATCCCGAGGGCGAAGCCGGATACATGATCCGCTTCTTCCCTCAGACTATTGAACTGGGCAGGAAGATCGCCGACGCGCTGAACGCCGAGGGGATCGGCCGCGGTGATTTCATCTGGCCATCCGAATGCGCCATTCGCGGGCCCACAGCCCCACCGGACTGGCACGTCTACTCGCACATGTTCCCGGTGATGCTCAAGACGAATGCGACGGAGGCGACCTGCGCATTTGGATGCCCCATCTACCGTGAACGGGGCGGGGACGCGGAGTACCGGCGCGGCGATTGTCCAGTGGCCGACGAGCTGTTTGACCGGAACATCGCTGTCTGGCTCGATCCCTGGTATTCGGAAGAAGACTGCCGCGCCATTGCCGGCGGCATGAACAAGGTCTTCTCCGCCTACTGCACCGAGGACCCCGCGGCCCCTTCGTGGCTCGGTTGATCGAAAGGACCACGGCATGGCGACGCTCAGCGCCTGTCCGGAGACAGGGCGAAACGACAATTGCCGATGGGCATCAAGCCCCGGCTACGGAGCGGTTTGCGGTTCGGACGAGTATTGGCACACCAAGGGATGGTCACCTCGCCGATCCGTCTTCCGGTGTCAACCACCCGGATCCGGGCGGCGAACCTTCCAGAAGCATTCACTTCCCTGGGTTGTTCCCGCGCCGTAGCATTCGCGTCAAATGACGTCACGTCAGCGAGTCCTTGCAGCAATTGGGCATCAGCAGCCCGATGGCGCGCCGGCCGATTTCTGGGCGGAGCCACCGACGATGAAACGCCTTTTCGACCACATTGGTCACTGTGACCGCGAGCGCCTTCTGGAAGACCTCCGCATCGATGTGCGCCACCTCGAAGCCGCAGCGCCGTCGGAGCGTCAACTGTCCGGCGGCGTTTTCCAGAATTTCTGGGGCGAGCGGTTTATCATGCGCCCGACGCCGTGGGGCCCCATGCGCGAGGATGAGAACGGCGCCCTGGCCAGCGCTCGTTCACTGGCGGACCTCCAGGAGTTCGACTGGCCAACGCCCGACTGCATCGACCGCCGCAGCCTTCCTGAGCAGTGCCGTCGTTATGGCCAGTACGCACTGCTGTACGGCTTCGCCGACGTATGGCAGCGGCCGGGTCTCGTGCGCGGCTGGGAAAATTTCTTTCTGGATATGGCGGAACGCCCCGACTGGGTGCATTTCCTCTGCCGCAAGTTCACCGACTTCTACCTGGAAGACTACACGCTGGCCGCCAGACTCACGCGCAATCGCATCGATCTGTATCTGCTGCTCAGCGATGTCGGCAGCCAGCATGGGCCGCTCATTTCGATGGCCATGTTCCACGAATTCGTCGCGCCTTACCTCAGGCAGATGATCGATCGCATCCACGAGATTGGCGGGCGGGTGCTCTACCACTCGTGCGGCCTGGTTCGCAGCTTCATCCCCGAATTGATCCGCCTTGGCGTGGACGTGCTCGATCCCATCCAGCCGGTGGGAGAAGCCATGCGGCCCGAAAGGCTCAAGGCCGATTTTGCCGGTCAAATCTGTTTCCGCGGCGGGATCGACGTGCAGCACGTCCTGCCCTCAGCCTCCCCTCACGAGGTCGAAGCCGAGGCTGCGCGGTATTGCCGGGTATTGGGTGATGGCGGCGGCTATATTCTGGGCCCCGCTCACCTTTTTCAGCCCGACGTGCCCCCGGAGAACATACTGGCGATGTACCGCGCTGCCAGATGAGAGATGGCGAGCACAGTTGATGCGGGCGGCCTTCGGCCTTGGGCGTGCGGAGCAGCGTTTTCGCTTTCGATGCAAATCTCCGTACGAGACAACAGGCGACGCGCTTGGCGAGCGGCAGGCGCACATCTTGGCACGCGTTTGCGCATTGCCGGGCGTTAAAACCCAGGTAGGATTCAATAAGAGTATTTTCGTTATGATAGATGTGCTTGCCGATGCCGGACGCCGATTCAGCGGACTTGTCGAGTTCAGCGCGCACTTTGCGCCTCGGCCGGGGATCAGCCACGTACTCTTCGATTTCGACGGCACGTTGTCATTGATACGCCAGGGATGGCCGGAGGTGATGGTGCCGATGATGGTGGAGATGCTGCCGCGGCAAAGCGGCGAGAGCGACGAGAATCTGCGCCGGCAGGTGTTCGAGGACATCATGCGCCTCAATGGCAAGCAGACGATCTACCAGATGATCCAGCTCGCCGAGCGGATCCGCCAGCGCGGCGGCCAGCCGCGCGACCCGCTCTGGTATAAGCACGAGTACCTGCGCAGGCTGAACGAGCGAATTCGCGATCGGGTCGAAGGCCTGCGCAGCGGCCGGATACCGCCCGACCAGATGCTGGTATACGCGGCTCGACCACTGCTCGAGCGGCTGGTGTCGCTGGGAATGTGCCTTTACCTGGCCAGCGGCACTGACGAGCCGTTTGTGAAGGCCGAGGCGGAGCTGCTCGACCTGACGCGGTACTTCAACGGGCAGGTGTACGGCGCCCTGGACAATTACCAGAGCTATTCGAAGAAGATGGTCATCGATCGGATTCTCTCGGAGAACCGGATTCCGGGCGAGCGCCTGCTGGCCTTTGGTGACGGTTATGTTGAGATCGAGAACACGAAGGCCGTGGGCGGGCTGGCAGTGGCCGTTGCCAGCGACGAGGCGCACAACGGATCGGGGCAGATGGACCAATGGAAGCGGCAGCGACTGCTGGGCGTCGGCGCGGATGTGGTCATCCCGGATTTTCGCGACGGCGCGAGCCTGATCGAGTGCATCCTGGGGCGGGCCGCTGAGGGCCAAGCATGAGCGCATCGCGCCCTCCGATCGATCTGACTCACCTGCGGGTCCGCCCGCTCGGGCAGCGGCGCAGCCTGAGTTCTGTCGAGCAGGTGCTGGTCGATCCCGCTGCGCCTGCGCCACCACTGTCCGAGAGCACACAAGAGTACATCGATGAGGCTGCGCAGCACGTGCTGGGGGCCCGCCGCGGCGGGGCATCGGTGATGCTCATCTATGGCGCCCATCTGCTGCGCAACGGGGCTGCCCTGATCGTCGACAGGATGCTGGAGCGCGGCTGGATAACCCACCTGGCCACCAATGGCGCCGGCACCATCCACGACTGGGAATATGCCTGGCTGGGCAGGTCGGCGGAGAATGTCCGCGAGAATGTCGCCGCCGGCTGTTTCGGCACGTGGGATGAAACCGGCCGTAATATCCACGTAGCTCTTCTGGCCGCAGGCATCAACGACGAGGGCTACGGCCGCGGCATGGGGCGATTCATCGCCGAAGACGGCGTGGACCTGCCGGATGCGTCGGAACTGCAGCGCCAGGTGGCGGCGGAGCCGGCGCACCCGCTGGCCGCCGCACGTGCCGAACTGCTGCGGGCCATGAAGGAGCATCGTCTGGAGGGTGGTCGGTATCGGGTGGAGCATCGCTGGAAACATGCATCGATCCTGCGGGCTGCATTTGCGCGCGGCGTGTCGATGACCGTTCATCCGGGCATCGGCTACGACATCATCACCAATCACCCGATGTTCAACGGCGCTGCGATCGGTCGCGCTGCGGGGCGCGATGTTGCGCTATTCGGGGGGTCGGTCGAAGGCCTCGACGGCGGCGTGGTATTCTCGATCGGCTCGGCGGTGATGGGTCCACAGGTGTTCGAGAAGAGCCTCAGTTGCGTCAACAACCTGCGACTTTCGGCGGGGCGGCCGATTGTCGCCGGCCACAGCATCTATGTCATTGATCTTCAGGATGACGGCGGATGGGATTGGAGCCAGGGCGAGCCCCCGAAAACCAACCCCGCCTATTACCTTCGCTTCTGCAAGAGCTACAGCCGCATGGGAGGCCAGATGCGCTATATACAGTGCGATAACGTGGCGTTCATTCACAATCTGCTGCGCCGGCTCTCACGGTCGTGACATGACTCGCCAGCGATTTGAAGAGATTACCTCGTCCTATCCGCGATTGCGGATCGCCGTCGTCGGCGATTTCTGCCTTGACCGATACCTGGAAATCGATCCCTCCCGCGCCGAGAGGTCGCTGGAGACAGGCCTGGCGGTGCATAACGTGATCCACGTGCGCTCCCAGGCCGGAGCGGCCGGGACGGTGCTGAATAATCTGGCGGCGCTGGGCGTCGGCAGCCTTTTTCCGATTGGTTTCGGCGGGGATGATGGCGAGGGGTTTGAGCTGCGGAGGGAACTGGCGCGGCTCCCGGGCGTGCGACTGGATCATTTCTTCGTCACTCCGCTGCGGCACACCTTCACGTACTGCAAACCGCTGGTGCTGGAGGCGGGCGCGCCGCCGCGCGAGCTGAATCGGCTGGACACGAAGAACTGGACGGCGACGCCGTCGCCGATCGCGGATCGAGTGTGCCAATCCATGCGTTCGCTGGAGGCCGACATCGACGCCCTGCTGATCATGGAGCAGGTCGATCTTCCAGACACGGGCGTGATCACCACGGCGGTGCTGCGCGAGATCGAGGCGCTGGTCCGCCGACGACCCGGCCTGCTGGTGCTGGCCGATAGTCGTCGGAGCCTGCGCGAGTATCCAGCGGTGAGCATGAAGATGAATGCAGGCGAGCTGGGGATGCTGCTGGGAGGTGATCAGGCGCCGGAGAGCATCGACGAGGTGAAAGAGGCGGCCGCTCAGCTCGCCCAGCGCCGGGGCCGATACGTATTCGTGACGCTAGCCGAGCGAGGCCTGGTCGGTGCTGGCCCCGGAGGCGAGGTCGAGCATCTGCCAGCGCTGCCGCTGCGCGGACCCATCGATATCGTCGGCGCGGGAGACGCCGTGTCGGCCAATATTGGCGCTGCGCTGTCCGCGGGCGCATCGTTGCCGGAGGCGCTGCTTCTGGCCGGCACTGCCGCGTCGATCGTCATCCATCAGCTCGGCACCACCGGGACAGCCTCGGTAGCGCAGCTTTGCGGACTACTCGCTTTCGACCGGTAGATACTTCTGCTTCCGTGATCCGGAAGCGGTCGAGGGATGATCAACGGACACGTTCCGGCTGTCGGAGGATGACAAATTATACGGGGGGCTCGGCGCACAACGGGCGTTCAGGGCCGCATGCCTGTGAACTCGATCGTCGAATCGTGAAGTATCTGCCTCGCGATGGCGATGGCGGTGTCCCGCGTGTATTGGCCTTGCTGGATCTTCTGCGCAAGCACCTGGGCGAGCTGGCGCAGGATCAGCCTCATCTTGCCGTACGCCCACTCAACGCAGTAGGCGTCGGTGAAAAAGGCCAGGTTTCGATTCGTCGGCAGCATGTCCAGCCGCTCTTCCATGATCTGCCGCATCGAGCTGGGGAAGAACGTATGCCACCAGTAACCCCCCAGCGCCAGATTCGGCAGCTCGCGGCACATCGAGCAGAGCGACTGATTGGAATGGCGGCTGCCGGTGAAGCACAGGAATCGTATCTTCGGGTGCCGCAACACCGTCTCGACGATCCGCGTCAACCCGCTTTGCGGGATCTGGGCGTAGGTCTCGTAGGGCAGCGGCTCGGCGGCCGTGCTGAACAGGAAGAACAGCCGGTCGGCGTATGGCGCCATCGCGGTCAATAGAGATTCATGGAGATACGAGGCGTAGATGTCGCGCTCGGCGATTCCGGCCCGGTCGCGGCGATTGAGCGCATCGGCCATCTCCGTATCGGAGACGGGGCGCAGGTCGATGTTCGGAGAGATGTAGGTGGCGATGGAAAGCACCGGGTGTTTGACGGTCTCCCGGATGAAATGGTCCATCGCATCCTTCACATCGTTGATGCTGCGGATGCGGCGGCCCTCGGGGCTGCGCTTGCGCATGCCGTGGCCGATCGGGCTGCCCTGCGGTCTGCCCCAGGTGTGTTCCAGCTCGATCAGCGCGGTGTCGTATTCGTTCTGGACCGTGCGAGTGAAGAACGCCCACTCCAGAGAATAGTGGAGGAAGTCATCATCATCGCCGGTCATCCGCCGCGCCATTTCCGTGCAGCCCTTGACGATGTTGGCGCGTCGCAGCACCTCGCGCTGCCAGGCGCGGTCGTCAGCGCGCTCGCGGATCAGCCCGTCGAGCTTTTCCCAGTTCGCGTCAGTGATCGGCTCATTCCATCCGTATAGATCGTGCAGGATCATCCGCACGCCCCAGAAGATGCTCGTATTCTGGATGTATTTCAGGTACGGCAGCGCTTCCAGAATGCGGGCGCGGGCTTCCGCGGGCGTCGCCCAGGCGGGGTATTCGCTCAATCTTGCGCCGCTCGGGCACCCAGCCGCGTAGAGATCGCTGACGACCATGTGATAGAGCAGGACATCGTGCAGCCCGCGGGCGGCGAGCCGGCCGCCGACAAGGTGCGAATGGACATCCAACAGCGGGATTGTCCGCAGAGCCTCTTCGATTTCTCTGAAATCAGTGTTCATGCCCGTCGCCCTGGAGCAGTTTGCCATCCGCATCGTGAAGCCGCGCGCCTTTCGGCGTGATCTTCTCTCTCGCTGACTCGACAGGGACACTCCGCGGCACGTTAGCCTTGCTTCCTTGCGGCCGGGCCCATTGGACGGCGTTGTAGATCACGCGCTGGATGAGGGGGTTGTGATAGATGGGATAGGTTTCGTGGCCGGGACTGAAGTAGAAGATGCGGCCGCTGCCGCGTTTCCAGCAGTTGCCGCCTCGGAACACCTCGCCGCCCTCAAACCAGGAGATGAAGACCTGTTCATCCGGCATGGGGATGCCGAACGGTTCGCCGTACATTTCGGAATTCTCGAGTTCGATGCACTCGCCGACGCCCTGGGCGATAGGATGGCCCGGGTTCACGACCCAGACGCGTTCGCGTTCGCCGGCCTCGCGCCAGCACAGATGACAGCTCGTGCCCATCAGGCGCCGAAACGGCCTGGAAAGGTGGGCGGAATGCAGCACGACCAGGCCCATGCCCTCGATGACGCGCTGCTGCACGCGTTCGGCGATGGCATCGCTCACCTCGTCGTGGGCGGCGTGGCCCCACCAGGTCAGCACGTCGGTCTCCTCGAGCACTCCGTCGCCCAGACCGTGTTCCGGCTGGCGCAGCGTTGCCGTGCGGATGCGCAGCTCGGCATATTTTGAAAGCGCTGACGCCAGCGCGCCGTGAATCCCCTCGGGATAGATGCGCCGGACCTCGGAATTTTCCTGTTCATGCAGAAACTCGTTCCAGATGGTGACGCGAACCGGATTCATGGGTCGCTCCGTCATGGATTGTGATCATCCCCGCGGCCGGCGGCGACGCCCGACGCTGCGCCGCCATTCTCGGCGCGCGCCGGCTCCACATCGATTTGGGTCGAGAATGCTGGAGCAAATCTTGCCCTGACTGATGGGGGCATGATGCTGGCGCGTCGTTGCCCTGTCAAGCCACTGGTGCGCTTCTGCAAGGGGGCGTCTTCCTGTATGAGGGTCGCCATGAAGTTCGTCCCCATGCATGAATTATTGCGGCCGGCGTGGCAAAACGGCCATGCCGTGCCGTCGTTCTGCGCCTGGAACGCGGAGGTGACCGAGACCATTCTGCAGGTCGCCAGCGACCTGCAATCGCCGGTGATCCTGATGAGCGGGCCGGGCGAGTTTCCGCTGAATCCGCCGGACACGATGGCGCGCATTTCGCGGGCGGTGGCCGAGAAGTACGACGTGCCGGCCGCGTTGCATCTCGACCACGGCGACAGCCAAGAAAGAACGGCCGTCCCTGCCGATCGCGCAGACGGACCAGGTCCGCGACGATTCGATCCAGCGCTTCGTGATCAGTATTCAACGCCGTCCGAGAAGCGATCTGGAGGAAGTGTTGTGCGTGCGTCATGGATGTGCCTCCTGGCTGGCGCTCAGGCGTGGCCTTCGCTGGTTTGGAGGAACCGATCGACGACATCGCGAGTGGGAATGCCCTTCTGCCCGCCGCGGCAGGTCGCCTTAAGCGCGGCGGCCGCCGAAGCCCGGCGGATGCACTGGGCCAGCGATGCGCCGCGCGCCAGCTCGGCCGCGTAGACGCCGTGAAACGTGTCGCCGCAACCGGTCGTGTCCACGGCGTCCACGGCGAATGCCGGGAAATGCCGCGGCTGGGACTGGCCCCGCCCGATCGCCCAGCAGCCCTGCGGCCCGCACGTCACCACCACGGCCTGGTTCTCCGGCCGGAGCAGCGCCGCAGCGGCGTCGGCGGGAGCCGGGCATTCAGAGATTTTCGCCGCGAAGCGTTGCGAGATGATCAGGTGATCGCTGAGGCGGAGGATTTCCTGGAACTGAGGGCAGTCCTCGCGCTCCAGGTCGGCCACAATGCTCACGCCGGCATCGCGCGCCGCTTTCTGCACGCGTACAGTGGACAGACCGCCGTAATGATCGATCAGAAGCACTCTTGCCGCGCGGACCTGCTCGTCGGTGGGCGTTGTGGCAATCGGCCCGACAACCGCGGGGCTCTGGAAGAAGATATTTCGCGTGTGGGCTGTCTGATCAACGATGATGGTGGAGTGAAACGGGCCGGCCTGGTCATGATGACCAACTGGCGAGACATCGACCCGTTCACGGGTCATCGCGGCGAGCACGAAGAGCGAAAGCTCATCTTCCCCCAGCGCCCCGGCGTAGGCACATTGCGCTCCCTGCCGCGCGGCGGCGACGAGGGCCGTCGCGGTCAGACCGCCGCATTGCCGCTCGCGCCGCTCGACGGCGACCTTGGCATCGGCGGGGGGGTAGCTCTGGACGTAAAGCAGGTCGTCCACGGCCGTGCAACCCACACCCAACACATCCCATCGCTTTTGCATAGGCGCCCTGACTGCGCTGGAGCATTGGCATGAACGAAGCCTGCTACGGGCGATCTACTCCTTCATCGCCTGTCGCGTGGCAATGGGCACATATCCCACCTCCAAGCCTCGCGGCGGGGTGACGATCAGCGCCGGGTCAATATCCGCGAGTCTTCCAAGAGCAGGCGGCGCCAGGTAGTCGCGGTCTTTCTTCCAGCTTCGATGGAGCTTCTCGACGCGCGCCTGCATGGCCTCCCGCTCCTGATCGGTCAGATCGGCATTGAGCAATGCGGGCTGATCGGCGAACCGATACCAGCAGTACGTCACCACGCTTCCGTCCCCGAGATGCGCCTGGAACGGTCCTGCCACCGGACCGGGCTTCTTCCAGCAACTGCTGGCGTCGTCGGGAGTGGTGTAGGGCTGCGGGCGAGGCTCGCGCGGCCGGTCAAAACGCGCCTGGGCCAGGCCGGTTTCGGCCGGAACATCGTCGGCTCGGACCGGAACCCACTCCGACCTCTTGCCGTCATTCACCAGGTGAAAGTACTGCGGCAGGGTCGCCAGTGGACCATCCGGGGAATCGGTTTTCGCGACCGTCTCGTAGTTCCACCGGTAGCCGAACGTGTTTGGGTCCGGCGCCATCGGAGTCGCAAAGGAAGACCACGCAATCGGCGGCTTCCTGTCTTTCGGAACAGGCGGGCCGTAGATCTTCCAGGTTGCCCCGCCCCGGCCGGTGAAGCTGTGCAAGACAGCCCCTTTAGGGTCTATCAGGCCGCTGGCCTCGGGCCCGCCTTCAAACCAGGCCTTCACCGCGTCCCACAGCGCCGACTTGTTGTAGGACGTGACGCGATGCACCACCACCGAATCGCCTGCCGGCCCTCGAGGGAAGGAGGTTGGCGCGATACGGGCATAGATCTCCCCCTTGGCGTCGGCCGCCTGGACGCTGGGAACATACTGGGTCTCCATCTGCAAGGCCCGGTTGGGCTCGGAGGGTCGGCTGTCCAGCAGCAGCCCGGCAAGGCGAGTTTCCGTCACCGTTGAGCGGGACCAGAAGCAGGGCAGGAACACCGCGGCCGGCCCTTTGAAGTTCCGCGTATTCAGGAACAGCGTCCAGCAGTGATCTCCGGTGGGGATGTCCTTGCCGGCCGTGGTGGACTTGGCCTTGGTGAGCGGAAGGGGCAGGTATCCGTAGCCAAACAGTTCCCCGCAGGTGCCTTGCTTGAGATTCAGTCCATCGATGGGGAACAGCAACCAGGGACTGAGCTGCGCCACGCCATAGAGGCCTCTGGGTTTCTCCCAGGTTCCGACGCCGTGGCCGGGGCCATTGGCGATTTCGGTGAAATTCGGCGCCACGCCGCCCATGATGAACTTCGGGGTCTCGGTGGGGAACCGCGTGTCACGCCACCAGCCAAGCCCGCCCTCGACATCGGAGTATGCCTTGGCGGGGGCGGGCCCGTCATACTGGGCGAACATCCACGTGCCGAACAGGCCCGTCTGAAAACGATGCCCCGGATATGTCTTCAGCAGAGGCCAGGCCGCCACGTACATCGAGAACCCGGCATTGTACGTTCGTGGAACTCTTTCGTTCGGGACCAGCAGATACCCGGCCATCTCTCCTTTCTGAACCTCGACGCCCGCGGCGAAGAGCCGCGCCGGGAACAGGGCCAGCGCGAAAGCCAGGCAACAGGTGAACGACAAGAGAAGCGTCTTCTGCAGCATGAGGGCGCCTTCGATTGCGGATTTACGGACAGCCGGTCGTGTTTTCATGTCGTGGCCATGATCCCACCCGGGCGCTTGGCGTGCAATGTCGGGTCCTCATGCCGATATCAGAAACTTGCGACGCAGGTGGCAGCGCGCGACTGTCGAGTGCCGATCAAGGCGCCCCGCGAGCCCTACACCACCGGCCATTGCTGCCAGCCGGTGATGTCGGGCGTATTCGCGACATCGATGGGGCTGGCATCCCATTCGTCCCAGCCGGTCTGGTGGGACTGGAGTTTCTCGATGGCGGCGTCGGCGGAAGGGAACGAACCCAGCCGCTTGTAAGCGCCTGTGGGCAGCGCCAGGCCAAGCCACCACTGGCCGCTGCCATCGTTCTGGGGCATGATGATCAGCATGCCCAGGGGCGAGTCCCAGGAATAGTACGTCATCGCGGCCTCCGCTTGTTCTGCGGTTGGTGATCACCTGCGAACCACGCAGAGGGCCTTGCCCTCGCGGTTTCGAATCGTCAGTTCCAGGGGCGTGCGCCCGATCGCATGCGTGGCGCAGGCATGGCAGGGGTCGTACGCGCGGAAGGCCATCTCAACGGTGTTCAGGAGGCCTTCGGAGACGTTGCCGCCCTTGATCATGCCCTTGGCCGCCTTCTCGACGGACATCGCCATGGGCGCGGCGTTGTGATTCGTGGCCACGATGAGGTTGACCCGCGTGAGAATACCGCGCGGGTCGGTCCAGTAGTGGTGAATCAGCGTTCCGCGGGGCGCCTCGACCACGCCGACGCCCTCCTCGGGCGTCGCCGTGGGCAGGCGGCGTATGTCCGAGCCGGTGATCGACTCGTCGTCGAGCAGTTCGACCATGCGCTCGGCGGCCTGCAGCGCCTCGATCAGGCGCGCCCAGTGAAATGCCAGGGTTGCATGCACGGGCTTTCCGCCCAGCGTCTGATACATCTTTTCGTATTCGGCCTGCGCGCGGGCAGTCGCCATGCCGTCGGCCGCGTTGAGCCGCGCCAGGGGCGCAACGCGATACACGCCGCTTTCGGGGCCGTCGACGAACCCCTTCCATCCAACATCCTTCAGATAGGGGAACGTGATGTACGTCCACGGCTCGACGTGCTCGGCGATGTGCTTGGCATAGTCGCGCGGCGCGAACTTTGCCCGCGGCTTGCCCGCGGGATCGACGAGCCGAATCTGTCCGTCGTAGAAGCTGACGCGGTTCCTTTCATCGACCAGGCCCATGTAGTAGGTCTTGTGCGTGTAGGTGTCGCTGAGCACGAGGTCGACGTACTGCTTGTTGCCCAGGACGATGTCGTTGAACAGCTTCAGCGCGAACTGCGCCAGCTCCAGCGCCAGCTTGCCGGTGGGCTGGAATTTCTTCCGCTCGTCCTCGCTGATGCCGCGCGAGACGCCGCCCGGCAGGCCGAAGACCGGATGGATCACCTTGCCCATCATGGTTTCCATCATCTGCCGGACCTCGCGGCGCAGGCGTATCACCTGACCGGCGATTTCCCTGCCAACCCGGCCGATCACGCCGAGGATGTTGCGTTGCGCGGCCGGCGCGGTGGGGCCGACCACGAAATCCGGTCCGCCCAGGAAGAAGAAGTGCAGGAAGTGGTCCTCGACCATGAACGCGTTGTACGCCAGCTCGCGGAGCTTTTTCGCGGTGGGCGGCGGATCGACCTTCCACAGATCGTCGAGGCACCTGGTGGAGGCCATGTGGTGGGCCGTGGGGCACACGCCGCAGATTCGCGGCGTGATGCGGGGCATCTCCTCGGCCGGTCGGTCGAGGCAGAACGTCTCAAAGCCGCGCAGCTCGGGGACCTGGAAGAAGGCGCGCTCGACGTTGCCGGCGTCATCCAGGAAGATCTCAATTTTGCCGTGGCCTTCCAGGCGTGTGACCGGGTTGATCGTGATCCGTCTGCTCATCGACCGGACCTCTTCACGGGGTTTACGTCCTCTTGTGCTCGCATCGCCGCCGCAGCAGCGACTTGGGAAGGCTGAAACGGTAGAACGTGCCGAGCGGATCGACGATGGTGTCGGCGACGGCGCGCGCTTCCTCGTCGGTGTTGGCCTGAAGCATCGCCGCCAGCGAGCTGAGGAATTTCGTGCCCTGGTCGAGCGCCTGTGGCGGCGGCCCGAAACACCCGCGGCAGGGCATATTTCCGCGGATGCATCGCTCGCCGCAGCCCGACCGGGTGGCCGGTCCGAGGCACACGAACCCCTGCGCCAGGAAACAGGTCTTCGGATCCGCGCTGGAGGTGGCCAGCCGCTTGAACTCGGTGATCGCGATCTTCTCGGGCTTGCTTTCGTTCAGGGGGCACGATTCGCACTGCGACTTGGCCGGCGCCAGCACCGATCCCCTGGGCGGCAGCTCGCCCTTGAGGATCGCGCCCACGGCGCTGCCGATCAGGTCCGGCGGCGGTGGGCAGCCGGGAAGGTAACAGTCCACCTCAATCACCTCATCCAGCGGCTTCACGTCCTCCCAGAACCGGGGCAATTCCAGCGCGTGCCCGTTGATCTTTGTCTCGGGCTGCGGCAGCACGTTCTCCTTGTTGTCCACCGTCGGGGCATTGAAGTACTTGTTGGCGAGGATCGCTTCGCGCGTGGTGTAGTTGGCCAGGCCGGGAATGCCGCCCATGTGCGCGCAGGAGCCGAACGCCACGACCAGGCCGCTCTTTTCCCTCAGCAGCTTGACCCACTCTTCGTTTTCGGAGAGGCGAACAGCGCCGTTGATGAAGGCGACCGCTATCTCGCCGGGCTTCATCGCCTCGATGTGGCTCTTCTTGAAGTCGAGCGCCACGGGCCAGAGGACGATGTCCACGGCCTCGACGACCTCGAGAATCTTCTCGTGCAGATCGACCACGGCTTCTTCGCAGCCGCCGCACGAGGCGCACCAGTAGAACGCGACCTTGGGCTTAGCCATGCAGCGCCTCCCGGGAGGTGCGCGCGGGATCAGCGTCGCGGTGATTCCAGTGCAACGGGCCCAGCGCCCGGACTTTCTCCGTCATGTCGCTGACGACCTCGGCGAATCTCGCCCCTTCGGAGGCGGAGATCCACTCGAGGCGGATGCGATCAGGCCCGATTCCGAACTGCTGCAACAGCCTCAGGAGCATCCGGTAACGCCGCATCGCCTTGTAGTTGCCCTCGCCGTAGTGGCAGTCTCCGGGATGGCAGCCCGCGATCAGGACGCCGTCAGCGCCGTCGGCGAAGGCTTTCACGACGAAGGTCGGGTCGACTCGACCGGAGCACATGACACGGATGGGCGCGAGGTTGGGCGGATAGTGCGTGCGGCTGGTGCCGGCGAGGTCGGCGCCGGTATAGGAGCACCAGCGGCAGAGAAATCCGACGATCTTCGGCTCGAACCTGCCCTCGGTCATGGGCTTGCCTCCTACAGTCAAGTCGCCAGCACGCCCTCGATCTCGGCGAATACCTGAACATCCTCGAAATTGTCCTGCCGGGCCGCGCCGGATGGGCACCCGGCCACGCACGTCCCGCAGCCTTTGCACAGCTCCCCGGCCACCACGGAGACCTTCTTCTGCGTGTCGAAGCTGATGGCGTTATAGGGACAGTTGGCGATGCACAGCTTGCAGCCGCCGCACAGATCCGGGTCGATCTGGGCTGTGACCGGCTCGAGGACAAACCTGCCGCGATCCATCAGCGAGAGCGCGGCTGCGGCCGCCGCCGCGCCTTGCGCGACCGAATCGGGGATGTCCTTGGGGCCCTGGCAGGCGCCGGCCAGGAATATGCCATCGGATGCGGTGTCCACGGGCGCCAGCTTGGGATGTTTCTCGAGAAAGAATCCGCCCGCGGCGCAGCCCAGCGAGAAGGCTCGCGCGACCTGCTCGACGCCCTTCGCCGGCCGCAGGCCGGCGGAGAGGATCACCATGTCCACGGGCAGTCGCCGGGTGAGGCCCAGCAGCGTATCCTCGCAGACGACGACGAGCTTGCCGCGTTCTTCCGGACTTTCGGCGACGTCGGTCACTTCCGCCGCCTTGCCGCGGATAAACTGAACGCCTTCGCCGAGGAGCCGCTTGTAGAACTCTTCGTAGCCCTTGCCGGCCGCGCGAATATCGATGTAGAGGTTGTAGACCTCGGCGCCGGTCTTCTCCTTGACGAGATGCGCGAATTTCAGCGAGTACATGCAGCAGACGCGCGAGCAGTATTTGAGGTGGTTTTCGTCGCGGCTGCCGATGCAATGCAGAATGGCGACGGATTTCGGCGGGTTGCCATCGCGGGTGAGGACCCTGCCGCCGGTCGGCCCGCCCGCGTGGCACAGCCGCTCGAATTCGAGCGCGCTGACGACGTTCTTCAGCCGGCCGTAGCCGTATCGCGGCATCTGGCCTGCGTCGAACAGCGAGAAGCCGGTTGCGAGGATGATCGTGCCGACTTTCAGCTCGCGGACAGTATCAGCCATCGAATGGTCGATCGCCTTGCGCTCGCACGCGTCCACGCACACGCGGCAATCGGAACAGCCGCCGCAAACGAGGCAGCGGCCGGCCTCCTCTCTCGCCTGCGCCGTGGAGAAGGTCATCTCTACCTCGTCGAGCGTAACCCCGGCCTCGTGGTTGATGGGGATTCGTGTGCGCGGATGTCTGGGCAATTCCGGCCGGCGGACATTGGCCATCAGAGGCAGCGGATGAGGTCGGTCCAGATCGCACCGCATGACAGCCAGATCCTGCCCCTGCAGCGAAAGATCGATGGCCATGGCGGCCCTGCGCCCCGATGCCATTGCCTCGACAACGGTGCTGGGCCCGGCCACCGCATCGCCGCAGGCGAAGACGCCCGGTTTTCCGGTTTCGCACGTGTCGGGGTCGGCTCTGAGGGTCGCCCACTTCGTCAAATCGAAATCCCTGTCCTTGACGAGGAAATCGAGGTCGGGCAACTGACTGATCGCCAGGATCGCCTGATCAGTCTCGACCTCCAGGAATTCGCCTTCGACGGGAATGGGACGCCGCCGACCGCTCTCGTCAGGCTCGCCGAGACGCATCCTCTGGCATTTGGCTCGCACCAGGTCGCCATCGCCGCGGCCCAGAAATTCCACTGGGTTGACAAGGAAACGGAAATCAATTCCCTCTTTCTCTGCCGCCTCGATCTCGGCGCCGATAGCCGGCATCTCTTCCCGCGTGCGCCGGTAGAGGATCGTCACCTGCTGCGCCCCGAATCGCAGGGCCGTGCGCGCTGCGTCCACCGCTGCGTTGCCGCCGCCGACCACCGAAACCCGTTGGCCCGTGGACGCGGAGCCCTCGAGATTGGCCGCCCGCAGATAGTCCAGGCAGTTGACCACGCCGCCAAGGCGCTCTCCGGGAATTCCCAGGTCGCGCCCCTTGGTCGTGCCCACGGCAAGAAGAATCGCCTCAAAACCGTCCCGCCGCAGGCTGTCGATCGTGACGCCGTCTTCGCCGAGAGGCGTATTCAGCCGCAGTTCGATTCCGTGGGCGAGGATCCAGTTGATCTCGCGGTCCAGTATAGTCCGCGGCAGCCGGAACGGCGGAATCCCCGTGCGCAGCAGCCCGCCCGGAAGACGGTACTTCTCAAACACCGTGACCGCATAGCCCTTGCGAGCCAGGTCGTACGCGGCCGTCAGGCCCGCCGGCCCGGAGCCGATCACGCCCACTTTGCGCCCGTTCGGCTTTGCCCTGATCGGTTCGGGAGTAAGCCGCTGTTCGATCTCCCAATCCGCGACGAAACGCTTCAGAGCGCAGATGGCGATCGGATCGTCATGTTGCCCGCGTTGACATTGATCCTCGCACGGATGGTGGCAGATGCGCCCCAGCGTTGCGGGGAAAGGATTGACCTGGCGGATCACCTTGAGCGCCTCGGCGAAATTTCCGTGGGCGATTAGGTTGACGTACCCCTGGGTGCGCGTGTGAATCGGACAGGTGTGCTCGCACATCGGCACGCCGCGCTTCTCAATGACGTACCGGTTCGGCACCGCCTGCGCGAACA
>Ga0315268_10002861_pt1 | contig 19183 bp, 14 predicted proteins | sample C1_top_MG_FD_204535 | JGI IMG/M metagenome (GOLD analysis project Ga0315268, IMG submission 204535) | Sediment microbial communities from Yellowstone Lake, YNP, Wyoming, USA - C1_top | ecosystem: Environmental > Aquatic > Freshwater > Lake > Sediment | place: USA: Wyoming | collected 2017-08-01
CTTCCGCAGCGAACTGTCGGCCGCGCTCGGCGAACTCCCCGCCCACCAACGCGCCGTGGTCCATCTGAAACTGTGGGCCGGCCTGACCTTTGAGGAAATCGCGGCCACGCTGGAAATTCCGCCAAACACCGCCGCCAGCCGCTATCGCTACGGCCTAGACAAATTGCGCGAGCGGCTGCGTCCCATTTACGAAGAGATAAAATGAACCGCGACGAACAATTCGAACAACGCCTCCGCAACCCACCGTGGCGGCAAATCCCCGCCGCGTGGCGCGAGGAAATCCTCGTAGCCGCCGATGTGAATCGGCGGAGCCCGCCCGTCCGCGAACTGACGTTCGCGGCTACGCTGCGCTTGTGGCTGCTTGAACTGTTCTGGCCTCACCCGAAAGCCTGGGCGGGATTGGCAGCCGTGTGGCTCGTGATTCTGGCCGTGAACTTTACGACGCGCGAAACGGCGACCAGGAATTTCGCCCGCCAAGTCGCGCCCCCCTCGCCGGAAATGTTGATGGTCCTGCGACAACAGCAACTGTTGCTGGCCGAACTGGTCGGGCGACCCGAACCGCGCGCCGCCGACCGGCCCAAAACCGTCCCACCCCGGCCCCACAGCCAGGGCCGCGACGAGTTCCTGAACGCCTGAACCGATCATGAACGACGAACCCAAAAGCATCTGGAGCAGACCTTGGAAAGGCCGGGCGAAAGTCCTTGGCTGGCTCGCGATACTGACCGCCGCGGTGTTTCTGTTCGTCTTCGGTTATAGATTGGGGTTTGAGGGGAATGGGAGTATCCCGAAATTGATTCTCTATTCCCTGCTTTTCTCCGTCATCATCTCGGCGCTGGTGGCGGTCGCCGTCCTGTTCGTCCGCTGGCTGTGTTGCTGGCGCAACCTGCGGCGGATTCTGTTCGGCGTCGCGTGTGCCATCACCCTTGTTGCGCTGTTCTACGCCGAAGAAAACTGGCGCGGTAAGCGGGCGTGGGAAGCCCACAAACGTCAATGGGAAGCCAAGGGCGAAAAGTTCACCCTCGTTCAACTGGCCCCGCCTCCGGTGCCGGACGAGCAGAATTTTGCGATGACGCCATTGCTCAAAGCCGCGATGGATTGTTCTGGCGGAAACGAGGGCATGGTGGGGCGGGACACGAACGGCGTGGCGCGGCTGGAAAGACTTTCGGCGGAACTTTCCGACGGGCGCAGGACCAATGACAGCCTCGTTCTTGGCAATCTGGAGAAAGGCACGTTCGCTGACCTCGCTGTCTGTCGGGAGTTTTATCGCGGTAACAAGAACTACCCTCAACCAGCGACGCCTGGACCGGTCGCAGCGGACATTGTGTTTGCCCTCGGGAAGTATGATCCAGAAATCAAGGAATTGCGCGAAGCCGCCGCTACCCGCCCGAATTCGCGTTTCGCAATTGAATATGACCATGAGCCGTCATGGACCATCCTCCTGCCCCACCTCGCAAAAGTGAAACAGATTTGCAAACTGACACAGGCGAGAGCTGTAGCGAGACTCGAACTCGGCCAGTCACGGGAGGCGTTTGAGGAATTGATGCCGGGCCTTCGCTTGTCCGACTCCATCCGGGACGAACCTCTCTTGATAGATCATCTCGTGCGAATTGCGACGTTGAACCTGAATTTGCAAGTCTTGCGCGAGGGACTGTTGAGGCACGCATGGAGCGATGTGCAATTGGCCGAGTTGGAGAAATACCTGGCATCGTTGAACCTGCTGGCCGAATACAAGCTCGCCATGCGAGGCGAGCGCGCCTGTAATACGAGCGGTTTGGATTGGCTGCGGCGGCAGAAATACATTCATCTTGTGGGTGAAAGTTTCCTAGACGCGTTCGCGGAAGGACGTGGTCCTGGCAGCAAATATCTAAATCTTATGCCCAGCGGTTGGTATTACCAGAACATGCTCACCATCTCGCGGATGCACCAAGAATTTACCCTCCCCAGCGTGGATGAAAAGGCACACCGCGTTCTCCCTGAATTCAGCGGTCGGTTGGATGAGGCATTGATGACTATGATTCAAAAACGATACCAGCCCTACAAGATTTTCGCCGCAATGCTGTTTCCGGCCGTTAACGGCGCCACCCGCAAGTCCGCCCGGATGCAAACCTTTGTGGACGCAGCCCGAGTCGCCTGTGCGCTGGAGCGCTACCGCCTGACCGAGGGAAAACTTCCCGAAACTCTCGATACTCTCGTGCCGCGCTTCATCGAATCAGTTCCGACGGACGTGATTGACGGCAAGCCGCTGCGCTACCGGCTTAAGCCGGACGCTGGCTATGTCCTTTATTCCGTTGGGTGGAACAAGACTGATGACGGCGGCGAAATCGCTTGGATAGAAGGCAAGAAGATGATCGTGGACATCACCAAAGGCGACTGGGTCTGGCAAATGCCCGGCAAGTAGGACGGAGCGTCCCGCGATCCAAGGATGGCGAAGGTTGTGGTGGAAAAATTCGGTCCAAGGGGATAATGTTGCCGGCGATGAATGGCAGTCAGCAAACCGTGGCAGCCGGTGAGCCTTGTGCCGGGAACCTCGCGTGGCGGCAGGTTGTTGCGATTCTCGCGGCGGCGGTCGCGCTGGGTTTGATTTACAACGTCGCCAGCCCGCTTGGTGTGCGCGCGCCCAAGCCTGAGCGTCAGACCGCGGGCTCACCGGTGAACTCAAACGCCCAAGCTCAACTAGCTGCGCCCATTACCACCAACTCCGAGAGCGCACCGGCGACACCAGTGGCCTTGGCGGCCAATCCATCCGCTTCCACCCTCCGGTGGGTCGAGGTCAAACCGTTGCTCGCCGCCGGCCAGATCGTGCTGGTGGACGCGCGAGCGACTGCGGCTTATGAGATTGAGCACATTCCGGGCGCCGTGTCGCTCCCGGTGAGCAGCGCGCCGGCGGAGTTCCTCGCGTTCGCGACAAAATATCCCAAGGACACCGCCATCGTCACGTATTGCGGTTCGGACAACTGCGACCTGTCGCAGGAACTGGCCGAAAAACTCAGGAGAGATTTGGGTTTCACGAACGTGAAAGAGATGCCCGGCGGCATTGCGGAATGGCGCGTTGCCGAAGGCAAACCAAACCCGTCGGGTCCGAAATGAACAACGCGCGCGATTCAAAATTGAAAACCTTGTTGCGCTGGATTCTCGGCGTGCTGCTCGTCTGGGCCGCGTTGTCAAAGCTCGCTAACCTGCAGGATTTCTACATCAGCATCGCCGCCTACCAATTGCCGCTTCCTGGCGTGGCGCTCCGGTTGGCGGCGATGATCCTGCCGTGGCTCGAACTATTGTGCGGATTGTTGTTGCTCGGTCGGATTTGGACGCGCGCGGCGCTGGTGTGGTCGCTGGTGATGTTCGGGGTTTTCGTGATCGCAACCGGCCAGGCGTGGGCGCGCGGGCTCGACATCTCGTGCGGCTGCTTCAACCTGCGCGCGTTCGGATTGGACGCGGGGACTGGCAAATCGTTTATCAAGTTTGTGGAATCGGTTGGTTTCGCCTTCTTTCGCGCGTTGCTGCTTTTTCTTGGAGCCGTTTACCTGTTTCGGTCCACGGCACAGGCTAAGCCGGACGATGTGGCGTGCGAAAGGTAAGGCGCGCACTCCGTGCGCGGCGCTCAAACACATCAACCGTCCCCCAAAAGCGAAGTCGCGTCAACCGCGAGCGATTTAGCCCGAAATCCAAATGACGAATGACGAAAGAATGACGAAGCCCAAAGCACAAAACCCGCTGAATCCTCGATGGGACGGACCGCAAAGCTTGGCACAAAATCCCCCCGTTGGAGGTGACGATTCGTCATTCGGGTTTCGGCCTTCAATCGTCATTCGAGCTTCGGAATTCGGGTTTAGTTTTGGGTTCAACCTCGAAAGTAAAGGTAGGCAAAGGCAATGCAAACCAGCACGATGATGGAGCAGACCACTTCCAGCCTGCCCCAGCTTGCGCGCGTCTTGGCCTTGTCTTCCAGAGTGGCGGTGGCGAAGGTCAATCCGCTGATTTGTTTGGCATCCGGCACCTCCGTCAGGTAACTGACAACCACCATCACGATGGCCGAGATGATGGTGATGAGGATGCTGAAGTATTGGAAGTTGATGTTGTTTACAATCCAAAGAAACGAACCTTCCTGATAGTCCTTGAACAGGCCGAGCGTGATGGGCGTGTCCACCAACATGCGGAACAGGCCGACAACGAACCCAATGATCATGGCCCAGAGGCAGCCTTTCGCGTTGAGCCGCTTCCAGAATACGCCGAAGAAAAACACCACAAAAATCGGCGGAGCGAGATAGCCTTGGACGGATTGCAAATAGTTGTAAAGGCCGTGTGCGCCTTTGACGACCGGAATCCACGCCATGGCGATCACGATCATGACGCCGGTCGCGATCCGGCCCATCCGGACGATCTGGCTTTGCGTAGCTTTGGGCCGGAGCTTTTCGTAGATGTCCACCGTGAAGAGGGTCGAGCAGGCGTTGAACACGCCAGCGAGCGATCCCATGAGCGCGGAGAGCAGTCCAGCCACCACGATACCGCGCAGGCCGGCCGGCAACAGATGCTGCACCATCAAGGGGAACGCGCCTTGGGCGGCGTTCGGGTCGGCGGCAAAGGCGGCGGTGAGGGCGGGTACTTTGTTGCTCTTGACCAGCGCGTAGCAGATCAGACCGGGGATGATGAACAAATACACCGGGAAGAGCTTGAGGAATGCGGCGAAAATGCTGCCCCGGCGCGCAACCTTTTGGTTCGGCGCCCCGAGCGCGCGCTGGACAATGTATTGATCCGTGCACCAATACCAGAGGCCGATGACCGGGGCGCAGATGGCCATGCCGAGCCACGGGAAGTTCTGGTTGAAATACCAGGCCTGCCGGATGGTTTCGCCGGAAGCGGTCTTTTCCCAGACCGGGGACCAACTGGAAATGACGCCGGGCGGCACCATGGGTTTCCAGAGGTTGAACATGTCGGAGCCGCAGAGCGCCCGGAGTTCGCCCCAGCCGCCCAGTTTGACCAGCCCATAACCGGTCAGCAGCGCGGAGCCGCCGATGAGGACGATCACCTGCACCGCGTCGTTGTAGACCACGGCGCGCATCCCCCCGATTGTGGTGTAAAGCCCAGTGAGAATGATGACCGAGATGGAGCCAATCCAAAAGCTGTCAATGACCGTGCTGCCGAGGGTGATCTTCAAATCGGGCAACAGCGTGCCGAATACGACGCCGCCGGCGAAGATGCCCACCGCAATCTTGGATACGATGAATGTGACGAGCGATACGACGGACAGCACATAGCGCGACTTGGTGCAAAAGCGGCGTTCGAGAAACTCCGGCATGGTGAACACCAGGGAACGCGCGTAGAACGGCACGAACACCCAGGCCAGCACCAGCAGACACCACGCGTGCAATTCATAGTGCGCGAGGGCCACGCCATCCTTCGCGCCGGAGCCAGCGAGTCCGACGATGTGTTCGGAACCGATGTTCGACGCAAAGATCGAAGCGCCAATGACCCACCAGCCGAGATTGCGTCCGGCCAGGAAGTAGTCGGCCGCCGTGTTTTTGTTTTTACTGACCACCCACCAGCCGACGCAAAACAGGACGCCGAAGTAGAGGGCGATGGCCAGCCAATCAAGACCGGTGAGCGCTGAATGAATCTGGCCAACGGCCAGCATGGGTGACGGTTTATTCATGGTGTTATTTGGTTACTTCCAGAATCGCCGCCAGGTAGGGCGAGGGATCGTTTTCACAAAGCGGATGGAACTGACTTCGTCGCGAGCTTGAGCACGGCGGCGCGGGTGGCCGGGGTAAGCATGTTGGTGTTCCTGCTGGCGAGTTCCGTACGGGACGGCAAATTGGTGCGCCCGCCGAGCGCCTGTGCCACTTCGGCGGCGAGCCACGCGCCGAATTCCATGCGCAGGCCCAAATCCCAATCCTCGAGAACTCCGACAATATAACCGCCGTGATACGCGTCACCACAACCGGTGCTGTCCACGGCGGCAACGCGGAACGCGGGTTGATGCCGGATGCCCGTGCCGTTGCCGTCGCACGCCCAACTGCCGCGCACGCCGTCGGTGACGAGGAGATTGCCCTTCGTCAAAGCGCGCAGCTCGGCGAGCGCCGCTTCTGGTTCAGCTTTGCCGGTGAGTTCTTTGGCCAAGCCCCACGGCAGAATGCTGTCGGTGGCTTTTGAAATCGCCTTGCGAATAAGTGCGTGATCGCCGTGCTCCAAATCGAGGATGGTGCGCACAGGAGTTCCGGCGACCGCATCCAGCGTCGCCAGCATGGCGTCCAGCTCGAAGCTGTCGAGCAGCAGCACCCGCGCGTTGCATAGCACCTCGACCGGCAGGTCGGTCGCCTTTAGCGGCTGATAACGGGTGAGGTTGTAATAAACTGTCCGCTCGGCGGTCTTGGGATCAATCTGCACCAACGCAAACGCCGGCTCGGCGTTCGGCACGTTGACGAACAAATCAGTCGAAACGCCACGCGCGGCAAATTCGTCCCGCGCAATGTTGCTCAATATATTGTCGCCGAGCCGCGCCAGAAAGCCGGCGCGGTAGCCGAGCATCGCCGGGCCGCACGTGCCGCTGCCGGCGGGCGCGCCGCCCTGCATGATCAACTGCGGCGTGTTGTTCTTCTCGCCCGCGCGGGCGTCCGGCGGCGTGATCCAGAGGATGTCCACCGCCACCAGCCCGACGCCGATCAAGTCGTAGGAATTGCTCATGGCTTACCGGGAGGATTTCAAACCGTGCAGACTGCCGGGGTGCGAAACGGAAATGTTTTTCACGCCGAGCCAGTGGTTGAACTCCGTGAGGTCGTCCGCGAAATGGCCGCGGCCCATCACCCAGTGGTGATCCATGCCGTTGGAGAGAATCGAGCCCATCAGTTGCTCCGCCGTGTGCGGGCCGGACGGACGGACTTCCGCGTAAGAACCGCGGAATGCCATCGGCGAATCCACGACGTTGCCCTCGAAGTGGAACGACTGCGCGCTGTCGGGCGACTGATACCGCGCGGCCGTCACCGGGCCGAGTTCGAGCAGTGCTTCAATGAGCAGGCCGCACGCGGTCTCCTCGTTCGCGTTTTCGAGGATGGAATGGCGGCGCGCTTCGTAAAGCGTTCCCTCGCGCACCAGCCGCGTGGCCGAGCCGCCGCAATGCCAAAACCCAAGCACGTTGCGCACGGAATCGAGCAGCGAAATGTCCATGAGCGTCGGCAGCCCGACGCCGCCGGTCAGATGATACATCACCATCATGGTGAGCAGGCCGTTCATGTCGCTTTCATCTGCTGCCGGAAACCCCTGGTCGTTGAGCAGCGAGAGCGCACCGTCGGCGGCGCAGCCGTAAAGATCGAACAACTCCGGCCAGCACTTCAGCGCGCAGCCGGTGTAACCGCCTTCCGCCGCCAGCACGAGCGTGCCCAACGCCAGCCGGATCGTGAGGTCGGCCTGATTGTTCGGCACGTTGTTCAGCTTGCAATACTTCGGGTTCGTCAGCGCGGTTCGGACGCTCGCCACATCGGCGTCGCTGAACTTTTTCGCCTTGTCGAAGGCCACTTCGAGGCCCATCCGATCGAAGCGCAGACCGAAGCGCCGCATGACCGAAAGCTCATCGCATTCCGCGTCGTAAAATCCCGGCACGCGGCCCGTGCCGACAATCGCCACGCGGCCATGCCGCAGCCGCGAACGGGCACGCACGCAGCGCGCGAACCGCTTCACGTCGCCCGCCAGCGCGGGGTCGGCGAGATCGCGGAACATCCAGGAATAATTCACTCCCAGCCGATGAAGCGTATTGAGCACGAAATTCTGGCAGCACAGGCTGTTGGCGGTGAGCCGGCCGCCCTTCGGCTCCGGATAGGCCCAGCTCAACAGTGGCATCGGGTGGTCGAGCAGCCAGCGGCCAAGTTCCGAGCCGATTTCGCCCGCTGTGTAGGAGCCGTGGAACAGAATCAGCCCGGTGATGCCCTCCGCGAGCAGCTTGTCCGCCGCCGCCAGCAACGCGTCCGGATTTTCGAACGAAGTATCCGGGCAGAGCAGCTCCACCGATTCGGTGGCGGCAAGGGCGCTGATTTCCTTGCTGCCTTCGCGGAAGCGGCGTTCGGCTTCGGCCCAGACGAAGTGCATTTTTAACCCGACGCCCAGCATTCCGATTTTGACTGGAGCAGGTTTGGCGAATGGTGACACCAGCGCGGTCACCGTCTTGGAGGCGGTGCCGCAACGAGAGAAGATGGTTTGTGGATTCATGTTAGATGATGGTTAGCGGCGTTAAGTAAAAGCGTTTCATTCGGATGCCGCTGCCGCGAATTTCGCAAATCCTTCCCGGATTTTTGCCAATGTGCTTGCGCCCCTCCCACGGCTGATGGGAGTAAAGGCACAGCACGAAGTGGTTGATGTCAGAACCGGTAACGGTCTGTCAAACATGAAAACAATCGCTTGGACGGCTACATTGCGGCAAACCGTTGGCAAAACACACAACACGCTGGACATTATTTGACCGAGAATGTTTGCGCCAAGCAACGTCATTGGAACTCAATCGCGTCCATGGCCTTATTAAGCGTTTGCAATCAAAGTCGGGGCACGTAACCTTGACGGCGCAACAAAGCAGCCATGCGACAGTTCATCACCATTGCCACCAACGCCTTCATGGAACTGGTGCGCCAGCCCGTGTTTTTGTTGCTGATGACAGCCTCGGCTCTCTTTGAAATCTTTCTGGCCACGCCCTACTATTTCGCGTTCGGTGACGAGCCAAAGCTGGTCAAGAACAGCGTGCTGGCGGTGATGCTGTTGGCCGGGTTGTTTGGAGCCGTTTTGAGTGCGTCGGCCTCATTGGCTCGTGAAATTCGCGCGGGTACGGCGCTGGCGGTGCTGTCCAAACCGGTCGGGCGCGCGCAATTTTTATTGTCGAAATACGCCGGACTGGTCGCCGCGCTGACGCTGTTGACTTACGTGAATCTCGTGGCTGCGCTAGTCGCCAGCCGGATGGCATTCGATGCCTACAGCGGCACCGATCTGGCGGCGGTGGGAATTTTCGCCGCCGGAGTCGCGGTGGCCTATGCGCTCGGTGGGTTCAGCAACTTCTTCCTGCGGCGGCCGTTCGTGAGCGACGCGGTGTTCAGTCTCGTGGTGACGCTCACAGTGGCGGCTTTGTTCATTTTCCAGTTCACCAAGCAGATGCAGAGCGCTGGAGAAATAGCGCATGTGGACTGGCGGCTGGTGCCGGCGGCCATTCTGATTTTGTTTGCGCTCTGTATTCTGGCGGCGCTGGCGCTGGCGTGCTCGACGCGGTTCGACATGATTCCCACGCTGGCCATCTGCTCGGCGTTGTTTCTGGTGGGATTGATGTCGGATTATCTCTACTTGAAACTCGGTGGAACCATGGACGGCGGCGGGCCGTGGTGGGCGTCGGTTCTTTACACGCTGATTCCGAACTGGCAAAACTTCTGGCTGGCGGACGCGCTCGAAACAGGCAAGAGCACGTTTCATTGGGGCTACGTGGGCGAGGCGTTCGCGTATGTGGTGGGTTACGTCGGCGCGGCGCTGGCGGTCGCTGTGGCGCTGTTTGAAGAGCGGGAATTGAGCTGAAACAATGCAAAATGCAGAATTAACAATGAAAAATGCCGGGACTCCCGGCTTGCACGAGGTAACTTCGCATTTTTCATTTTTCATCTTTAATTTTTGATTTTCGTGGAACGGAATATACAGAGAAGCGGCCTGGTGAACCTGCTCGCGCTGCTGGCGATGGGCGGGGCCGGATTTGCCGTGTCGCGATACGCCGGTTCGCTCGCCGGCCAGGTGGCATCGGGATTCCTGGGGTTGGGCGTGCTCGTTGCGTTCGTGAGTTGGTTTCAAATGCGGCTCGAAGAGAACGAGCGGCTGGAAAAATTCGAACTCGAGGAAATGGCGCGCTCCAAGGGCAGCGCTACTTTGTTCGAGAGCAAAGAGGCGGAGGTCTTTCCGGCGGCACGATCTCGTCAGCAGTTCGATAAATTCTTCGTCCCGATTTTCACCGCGCTGCTGTGGCTGCTGCAGGCGGGCGGCGCGTATCTCCTGTGGCGCTGGTTGTCGAACCTGGCTGCGATCCCGCCGCTGAAAGAGGAAATGATGGCGCTGTCGCTGTTTGGCCTGTTTGCGCTTGGCCTGTTTCTGCTCGGCCGGTTTTCCGCCACCATTGCGCGATTGGAAGACCATCGGCTGCTGCGGCCCGGCGCCAGTTTTCTGCTGCTCGGCGCTTATCTTTGTTTCGTAACCGCGCTGGCCATCGCGGGCGTCAAAGCGGAATTCCCAAAGATGGATTTCTACGTCGCGCGCGCGCTGTGCGTGTTGCTCGCGCTCAACGCCGTCGAGACGCTTATCACGCTGATCCTCGAAATCTACCGCCCACGCGTGAAGGGCAAAGTCGTGCGCCCGCTCTACGAAAGCCGGCTCGTGGGTTTACTCGGCCAACCGGAAGGGTTGATTACCACGGCGGCGCAGGCGCTCGATTACCAGTTCGGTTTCAAGGTTTCCGAGACGTGGTTTTACCGTTTCTTCGAGAAGGCGCTGGCCTGGCTGATTTTGCTGCAACTCGGCGTGCTGCTGCTTTCGACGTGCGTCGTGTTTGTCGAGTCTGGCGAGCAGGCGTTGCTGGAACGTTTCGGCCGGCTGGTCGCGGGCCGCGAGGTGCTGGGGCCGGGCGCGCATTTGAAGTGGCCCTGGCCGATGGACAAGACCTATCGCTTCCGCACCGAGCAGATTCAGACGCTCAACGTCGGTTTCGCGCCGGACGAGGAAGACGATGCCACGCATGGAACGACCGTGCTCTGGACGATCGGCCACGGCAAGGAGGACAATTTCCTGGTGGCCAATCGCGAGCGAGCCGCCTTCAACACCGACGCGCAACCCGGTGAACGCAAAGCCCCGCCCGTCAGCCTGCTCACCGTCAACATCCCCGTCCAATATCAGATTCGCAATCTGGTGGATTGGGCTTACAACCACAAAAGCAGTTCCAACCTCCTCCAACAAGTCGCCACCCGCGAAATCGTGCGCTATCTCGTGAGCGCCGATCTGAATGAAATCATGTCGCGCACGCGGCTCGAAGCGGCGCAGACCTTGCGCGACCGCATTCAAACTGCGGCCAACGACTACAAGCTCGGCGCAAACATCTTGTTCGTCGGTTTGCAGGGCATCCATCCGCCGGTCAAGGTCGCGCCCGAATACGAAAAAGTCGTGGGCGCAATCCACCAGAAGCGGGCGAAAATCCTCACCGCCGAAACTGACCGCGTCCGCACCAACGCACTTGCCGGGGCCCGCGCGTTTACCGTTACCAACAGCGCCGAGGCGGAGCGGATCAATCTTGAACTGTCCGCACTGGCGCGCGCCGCCGCGTTCACGAATCAGATTCCCGCGTTCAATGCCGCGCCATCGGTTTACCGGCAGCGCGCGTATGCGCAAGCTTTCGCGGGGGCCACGGCCAAGGCGCGCAAGTACGTTTTGCTCACAACCAACACGCAGGATGTCATTTCGTACGATCTGCAGCAGCGGATTGACGACGAGTATTTCAACAAAGTATCCGGGGCGGTGACGCCGCCCAAAACCAAGTAATGCCATGAAACGGAATTTTCTCACCCTGGTCATCGGCGCCGTGCTGATGGTGATTTTCGGCCTGCTGTTGTTCACCTTTCAGGTCCGGCAGACGGAAGTGGCCGTCGTGACGACGTTCGGCCAGCCGACCCGCGAGATCACCGAGCCGCGGGCCTTCCCCTTTTTCAAATGGCCCTGGCCCATCCAGAAGGTTTACAAGTTGGATAAGCGCATCCAGAACTTTGAAGACCAGTTCACCGAAGATCTCACCGGGGATAACAACAATTTGCTCACGATGGTCTATGTCGGCTGGCGCATCACCGAGCCGAAAACGTTTTTCCCGAAGTTCGCGGGCGGGTCGGTCGCCGCCGCCGAAAGAATGCTCGAAGGCATTTTGCGCAGCGCCAAGAGCGCGACGGTGGGCCGGCATGCGTTGTCCGATTTCGTAAACGCCAACGCGCGGGAATTGAAGTTCGAAGCCATTGAAACGGAGATCAAAGGCCTCGTGCAGTCACAACTGCAAACCAACAACTGTGGCATCCAGATCGAATTTCTCGGAATCAAAAAGCTTGGCCTGCCCGAGCCCGTGACCGCGACGGTGTTTGAGGTCATGGCTTCCGGGCGAAAGTATCTGGCCGACCAATTGCAATATGAAGGTGAGGCGGAGGCGCAAAAAATCCGCTCCGCCGCCGACCGCAAGGCCAATGAAATGCTGGCCAGCGCCGAAGCCGAAGCCACGCGGATCATTGGACGGGGGGAAGCCGCCGCTGCGGAGGTGCTGCCGGTGTTTGAACAGAATCCGGAGTTGGCGAACTTCCTGCTCCGCCTCAAGACGCTGGAAGCCTCGCTCAAGGAACGTTCGACGCTAATTTTCGACCAGCGCACGCCGCCATTTGATTTGTTCCAGAGCCTTTCGACCAACCCGCCGACGAAGTGACCGGCATGAGCGACGAGACCAAAGCAACCCGATCCGTGCCGTCCCGCCAAGGCGGGATGGACGCCGGCTCCCAGGCGCTCGCCGAGGCCTTGCGCAGCAGCTTTGCCATCGTCAAGGTCGTGATGGTGGTGCTGGTGGTCGTTTTTTTATTCTCCGGATTTTTCACCGTCGGACCTCAGGAAAAGGCGATCATTCTTCGTTTTGGCAAACCGCTCGGCGAAGGAGAAAAGGCCATCCTTGGCGCCGGCGCACACTGGGCGTTTCCGTATCCGCTTGACGAAGTCGTCAAAGTGCCCATCAAGGAAATTCAACAGGTCAAGTCCACCGTCGGCTGGTTCGCGCAAACGCCGGAACAGGAAGCCCTCAACCAGGAGCCGCCCGCCGGCCCGTCGCTCAACCCGATGATTGACGGCTACGCGCTGACGGCCGACGGGAACATCGTCCACGTGAAAGCGACGTTGAGCTATCGCATCGAAGACCCGGTGCGCTACGTGTTCGATTTCGTGAGCGCCTCCATTGCCGTGCAAAACGCGCTCGACAACTCGTTGCTGGCCACCGCCGCGCGCTTCAAAGTGGACGACATTCTCACGCGCGACCGGATCGGGTTCCAAGACGCTGTCCGGCGGCGCGTCACACAGCTCATCGAGGCGCAAAAGCTCGGCATTATTGTCGAGCTATGCGCTGTGGATTCCCGTCCGCCACGCCAGTTGAAGCAGGCGTTCGACAATGTTGTGACCGCCGGTCAAAACCGCGACAAGGTTCTAACCGACGCCCGCAGTGACGAGAACAAGGTGTTGAACAAGTCCGGCGCGGACGCCGCCGGCCGCCTCAACATTGCCGAAACCGACCGCACGCGGCTCGTCCAGTCCATCACTTCCGACGCGGAAAACTTCCGCCGCTTGTTGCCAAAGTACAAGAGCAACCCGGATTTGTTCGTCCAACAGCGGCTGGTTGAAACGATGGGCCGTGTGTTGACGAACGTGCAGGACAAAATCTTCCTGGCCGATCGCGCCGATGGCAAGCCGCGGGAACTGCGACTATTGTTGAATCGTGAACTGCCCAAACCGAAGACGGAAGAGGCGAAACCATGATGAATTCCGAAAACCGAATGTCGAAATCCGAAAGAATTCCGAATGACGAATTCCGAATGGTCGGCGGGCGGTTCGTTTTCGTCATTCGTCATTCGTCATTCGTCATTCGTCATTTTTAAACATGCAAGTCACCTCCCTTCTCAGCCAGCACGACCATGACGAATCGTGTTCCACCTGCGGACACGATCATGAGCACGCGCCCGTGCGCTTGTGGCAAACGCTCGTCGGCGTCGTGTTCGTCATCAACGCCTTCGTCGTGGACTGGTTGTTTGAGTCGGGCCACACCGTCGCCAGCGCCAGCGCCATGGTCGGGGCGGTCATTCTCGGCTACCCCATCGTTGTCACCGGCATCAAGGATTTGCGCCACGGCGTCCTGAGCATGAACGAACTCGTCGCCATCGCCGTCCTCGCGGCATTTGCGTCCGGCGATTACAAGACCGCCGGCGTCGTCGCGTTTTTCATGCTCATGGGCGAAATCGTCGAAACCCGCACCGCCGAGGGGGCGCGCGCCTCGATTGAATCGCTCATCAAACTCACGCCCACCAAGGCGCGGCGACTCAAGGCTGATAAAACCGAGGAAGAAGTAGCCGCCAGCGAACTGGCCATCGGCGACGTGATTCGCATCCGCCCCGGCGACAACGTGGCGGCTGACGGCGTCATCGTTAGCGGACAAGGCTCGTTCAATCAGGCCACCATCACCGGCGAATCGCTGCCCGCGGACAAGAAGCCCGGCGACGATGTCTTCGCCGGCACGCAAAATCTGACCGGCGTGCTCGAAATCAAAGTCAGCCGCGCTGGTACAGACACGACGCTGGGCCGCGTGCGCGAACTCATTTTGGCGGCGGAAAAAACCAAGCTGCCCATCATGAAGATCGTGGACCAGTACATGGGTTTTTACACGCCGCTGGTGCTGGTGATTGGCGCGCTGGTCTGGGCCTTCACGCGCGACCTCAACCGCGTCATCTCCGTCATCGTCGTCTCGTGCCCGTGCGCGTTCATCCTCGCCACGCCCACCGCGATGGTCGCCGCGCTTTCAGCCGCCGCGCGCCTCGGCATTTTGATCAAGAACGTTGCCGACATCGAACTCGCCGCGAAGATCAACGCCTTCGTCTTCGACAAAACCGGCACGCTCACCACCGGCGAACTTGCGGTGAGCCGGCTCGCACCGCTGGGCGACACGAAGCCCGCCGAGTTGCTTCGCATCGCCGCGTCCGCCGAGAAATACAGCAATCACCCCACGGCCAAGGCGCTCGCGCAACTGGCCGGCGAGGCCGGCGTGCCGCTGCCCGAGCCGCAGAATTTCACCGAAGCCGCCGGGCGTGGCGTGAAAGCCGAGGTGGGCGGCGCAAAAATTCTCGTGGGCCGCGCGCAATGGCTCAAGGACAACGGCGTGACGGAGAATTTCGAGAAGTCCGTTGACCTCAACGAAACCGAGGGTTGGAGTTTGATTTTCGTCGCGCGCGACGGCAAGTGCCTCGGCTGGGTCGGCTTGCAGGATGCGACGCGGCCCGAGGCGAAGGAATCGCTCGCCGAGTTGAAGGAAGCGGGTGTTCGCCGCATCGCGATGATTTCCGGCGACCGCCAGCCCGTCGCCACGCGCGTGGCTGCCGAGATCGGTTGCGAGGAAGCCAAGGGCGAGTGCCTGCCGCAAAACAAGGTCGAGTTTGTGCGCGGCATCAAGAGCAAGGGTTATCGCGTGGCGGTGGTGGGCGACGGCGTGAACGACGCCCCGGCGCTGGCGGCGGGCGACCTCGGCATCGCCATGGGCGCGGCGGGCAGCGAGGTGGCGATCCACAGCGCGACGATTGCGCTGATGAACAACGACCTGCGGCGGTTGCCATTCCTGGTGAAGCTCTCGCGCAGCACGCGCGCGGTCATCAACCAGAATTTCCTCTTCGGCATTTTCTTCATCATTGGCGGGTGGGCGCTGTTCTCGTTCGGGCCGCTGTCGAATCCGATCTGGGCGGCGATTCTGCACCTGGCCGGCTCGTTCATCGTGATTTTCAACAGCGCCCGTCTCGTGCGCAAAGGTGAGGAACTGGAGCATTATCATCCTGAGCCGGCTGCGCCAACGGGCGGCGGCGAAGGCGGCTCGCGCCATGACGCTGCGGGTCAGCTTATGCCGAAGGTGGCGTAATTCTAGACCGGATGAACACTCATCCTTTTGCAAACAAGTTCAGAATTCTTGTGCGGCTCGCAAGGTTGGCTCTCGTTGCAATTCCAATCTTGGTACTGGCTCTAGTTTTCTCAAGCCATTCGCCCGCACCACAGCTGTGCATCGTTCTGGCGGTGTTATGCATTCTGCCCTGTTTTGTTTACGGCTACGTTCTGAGTATCCTGCACTGGAAGGCCAGGTATCGGGGAAACCACAGTGACTTTTGGGGCGTGTTGCTACTTTTGGAGACGTCGGGTTGGTTCAAGCTGATTTATTTGTTCCGTCACATTTTGCCTGACATTAAGGGCCGGGGGCGCTACGCCACCCTGATCGCCGACACTTGATTGTCATATGCCAGTAGCTGAATTGAATCCACATTCCGCAACCCGCAATCCGCAATTGGATGGCGAAGTCGTCGTCTCCGTGCGCGGGTTGACGAAGGTGTTCAAAGATTTCTGGAATCGCCCCAAGGCGCGCGCGGTGGACAACGTGGATTTCGACGTGCGACGCGGCGAGGTGTTCGGCCTGCTCGGGCCGAACGGTTCGGGCAAATCCACCACGGTGAAGTTGCTGCTCGGCTTGCTGTATCCGACCAAGGGGCACATCGAGGTGTTCGGCCATTCCCCGCGGCACGTGGCCACGAAATCGCGCATCGGTTATCTGCCGGAGGAGTCGTATCTCTACCGCTACCTCAACTCGCGCGAGACGCTGGATTTCTTTGGCAACCTGTTTCATCTCGACAGGGGCGAGCGGAATAATCGCGCGGAGCAATTGCTCGAAATGGTCGGCCTGAGCCAGACGCGCACGCGCGCGGTGGGCGAGTTTTCCAAAGGCATGCAACGGCGCATTGGCCTCGCGCAAGCGCTCATCAACGACCCCGACCTCGTCATTCTCGACGAACCGACTTCCGGCCTCGACCCCATCGGTTGCCGCGAAATCAAGGACCTCATCCTCGCGCTGGCGCGACGCGGAAAGACGGTGATTTTGAGCAGCCACCTGCTTTCGGACGTCGAAGATGTGTGCGACCGGGTAGTTATTTATTATGGCGGCAAAGTGCAGGCGATGGGGACGCTGAAGGAATTGCTGGCCACGCCCGACACGCTATGCATCACGACGCCGGTATTGCCGCGCGAAACGATGGAGCGAGTGCTGGAAATTCTCCGCAAGGACGTGGCCACTGATAAGGTGCGCGTGGACAATCCGACACAAAACCTGGAAAGCTATTTCCTCGAAGTCGTGGAGAAAGCCAAGCGGGCAGCGGCGGAAACCAGCGGTGCGCAATCCGGTGCGAAGGTCGCGGCCTATTTGCGCGGCGACGCGGAAGCCCGTCCGTCCACTGACAAAGTTTTGGAAAAGCTCACGCTGCCACAAGCGGCACCTGCCGTGCCGATACCGGTTGCAGAAACGAAGCCTCCAGTGGACGAGAAGAAGCTGGAAGCGTTAACGAAGTCCGAGCCAGCGCCCGTGCGGGGGAAGTCATTGCCCGCGACAGAAGAAAAGCCGGTGGATTTGTCGAAAGCCGACGAAAAATTGTCGTCGCTGCTGGGCAAGCCGAAGTGATTCGAGAACGAGGACGATTTCTTGATGCAACGCCTGCTTGCCATCGCCTGGCTGACCTGGAAGGCCGCCTTCCGCTTCCGGTTGTTCATCGTCGTGGCAGTGTTGTTGCTCGCGGCGGTGGTGGGGTTGCCAATTCTGATCAAGGACGATGGTACGGCGCGCGGGTTCACGCAGATTTTGCTGACTTACACGTTGAGCGTCATCGCCGCGCTGCTGGGGTTGTCCACGCTTTGGCTCGCTTGCGGTACACTGGCGCGCGACATCGAGGAGTGTCAGATGCAGGTCGTGGCGGTCAAGCCGATCGCGCGCTGGCAAATCTGGCTGGGCAAATGGCTCGGCATCCTGTCGCTCAACGCGGCGTTGCTGGCGATTTCCGGAGCGGCGGTTTTTTTTCTGTTGCAATGGCGCGCGACGAGATTGCCGGAGGCCGAGCAAAAAATCCTGCGCAACGAAGTGCTCGTGGCGCGCGGTTCCGCGAAAGAACCGACGTTGGACAAGGAGCTGGAAGCGGAAACCAGCCGACGATTGAAGGCGGCGTTGGAAAAGGCACAAACTACGGCACTGGACGCCAAGTTGATGCGCCAGCAGATCAAGGAGACTCTCAAAGCCGAGGTGCAGATCGTGGCGCCCGGCTACTATCGTCCGTGGCGGATTGATCTGGGCTTTGCGAAGCATTTCCTCAGCGGGCAGCCGCTTTTCCTGCGTGTGAAATTCAACGCTGCGCAGAAAAGTCCGTCGGGAACGTTCGCTGCGCTATGGCAGGTCGGCGTCCCGGAGACGCGGCGGCTCTGGCGCAGCGAGCCGATGAGCCTCGCCCCGGATACGTTTCATGAATTTGAGATTCCGCCGGACCTGTTCGATGACAACGGTGTGCTGACCATTTTGTTTATCAATGCCAATGACACGGCGTTGCTGTTTCCGCTCGAAGATGGGATGGAGGTGTTGTATCGCGAGGGCGGCTTTGGGCTGAACTTTGCGCGCGGATTGGGCATCATTTTCTGCTGGATGGCGTTGCTGGCAGCGCTGGGGTTGGCGACGGCGAGCTTTTTGTCGTTTCCCGTAGCGGCGTTCACTTCGCTCGCGGTGCTGACGATGGCGTTATCAAGCGGTACGCTGGCCACCGCGGTGGCTGACGGGACGATCATGGGCTTCGACTCGGAGAAAGGCACGTCGGGCCATTCGCCGGCGGACGTGGTGGTGATCCCGATCTTTCGCACTATTTTGAACGTGATCAACCTGGCGAAGGTATTTTCACCGATTGATTCATTGAGCACGGGGCGCAGCATTTCGTGGAGCGAACTGGGCGCGGCATTCGTGCAGATTGTCTTGTTGCTGGGCGGGATCATCGGTTTGCTCGGCATCTTCGCCTTCAGCCGGCGCGAACTGGCGACGGCGCAATCACAATGACGAATTTCAATCGAAATCCGAAATCCGAATCCCGCGGGGCAATCCTTGCGGGCCGGCCACTGATTCCGGACTGCGGTTTCGGGCTTCGGGTTTCATTCGTCATTCGTCATCCGGATTTTCGACGCGAAGCATGACCAGCCGACTCAAGAAAATCCTGTTGCTGGCGCTCGCCGCCGCGCTGCTCGCCGGCGTATCGCAGGTTCAGAAGTCGTTGAACCGCGATCGTGAGCGGCTGGGGTTGACGCGCGTGGAGCCGTTGAAGAACGCGCCGCCGGTACTGGCGTTCACGACGGTGGCCTTGGGCGGTTTTCGCGGGCTGATTTCCAACGCGCTTTGGATTCGCGCCAACGACCTGCAGGAACAGGACAAGTTTTTCGAGATGGCGCAGCTCGCCGATTGGATCACGAAACTTGAACCGCATTTCGTCCAGGTCTGGCTCGTGCAGGCGTGGAACATGGCCTACAACATCTCGGTCAAGTTCAAAGATGCCGCCGACCGTTGGCGTTGGGTACGCGCGGGCTTCGA
>Ga0315268_10002862_pt1 | contig 19182 bp, 15 predicted proteins | sample C1_top_MG_FD_204535 | JGI IMG/M metagenome (GOLD analysis project Ga0315268, IMG submission 204535) | Sediment microbial communities from Yellowstone Lake, YNP, Wyoming, USA - C1_top | ecosystem: Environmental > Aquatic > Freshwater > Lake > Sediment | place: USA: Wyoming | collected 2017-08-01
CTGACTGCGCCGGGCCTCAGCCTTGAGCCGCTGGGCGCACCGGCGGGAATGGCCTTCGGCCCAGATGACAACTTGCTGCCGCTTTAGAAAACGATTCAGGACTGCTTCCAAGGCCTGCTGCTGTCGCGGCGAGGAATCGCGCTTTGACTTTTGTTCACGGGCGTGTAGCTTGCCTGCGTGAACGCGAAGGCAACGCTTGATCTGGCCGATCTAACGCATCTCAACCAAGCGCCGCTCGACCAAATGGTGGAGTTGGGACAGCGCCTGGACCCGAAGGACGCTGCATCCGAGAAGCTGTTCGCTAGCCAGGTGACGGCCGTGGAAACCGTGCTCCGGCAGAGTTACGGCGCAGCCGCACTCCTCGCCAAACGCGCGCCAACCTGCCAAGAGGCCGCCCAGATTTGGCAAACCATGAGTAGCTTCACTGATCGGGTTTTGAGCACCCTCGGCTTGCTTAAGGACCGCTGCCCAGCAGGTGGGGTATCCGCCCTTTACGATCTGGCTCTGGATTACAAGTCAGCTGCCGAGAGGCGATACCAGCTCAATCTGGAGGCAACCCTATGCCAGAAGATGCCGCTGCCCGAAGGGTTGTTACCGCCGCTGACATCGCCCGTTTAGCGGGGCTGCTCGACCGCTTCGAGCACGCGCTCGACCCGGAGGCGCCGGCGACCCGGCAGGCAGAGCTGGACTTCGAGGCTGGGGTGCAGGAGCTCTTCACCGCGTGTGTTCGTCCGTTTTACGCCACCATAACCTACCCGCAATTCCGTGGACACGTACGCTGGCATTGCCGTGCTTGGTTGGCCGTGGAAGCCTGCAAGCCGCCGATCTCCCTCTAACAGGAGCGGCACAGTTCAGCCGTCACCGATTCTCCCGTCAGGCCAGACCATCGTGGACCGTTGGCTGGGCAAAGCGCGAAGCGTTTGGCAAGTGCTGACTTCCAAGAATTGTCTGTCCCCGGCGCGGCTGCGCGCTATGATGGGCGCCCGGGACAAAGAGCTCAATGCAGATTGCCATGACCGCGCCAAACGATGGACCCAGCGAGGGCGCCAGCGCCCGAGCTGCCGAGACGCCTTCGGACTTCATCCGCGACATCGTTGCCGCAGACCTGGCCGCGGGCCGGCACAGCCGCATCGTCACGCGCTTTCCGCCCGAGCCCAACGGCTACCTCCACATCGGCCACGCCAAGTCCATCTGCTTGAACTTCGGCATCGCGCGGCAGTTTGGCGGGGTGTGCAACCTGCGCATGGATGACACCAACCCGACGCGGGAGGAGGTCGAATACGTGGACTCGATCATCCAGGACGTGCGCTGGGTCATCCAGGGCTGGGCCGAGCACGTGCTGGCGCCCAAGGTGTTTTACGCGTCCGACTACTTTAGGCAGCTCCACGACTACGCCGTGGAACTGATCAAGCAAGGCAAGGCCTACGTGTGCGACTTGTCGGGCGACGAATTGATTGAACACCGGGGCGTGCCCACCGGCGCCGGCAAGGACAGCCCTTACCGTGACCGCTCAGTGGCGGAGAACCTCAATTTGTTTGCCCGCATGCGGGCCGGCGAGTTCCCCGACGGCTCGCGCATCCTCCGGGCCAAGATTGATATGTCTTCGCCCAACATCCACCTGCGCGACCCCGCCCTCTACCGCATCCGCCACGCCGAACACCATCGCACCGGCGGCCAGTGGTGCATCTACCCGATGTACGATTACGCCCATTGCCTGAGCGACAGCCTCGAGGGCATCACCCACTCGATTTGCACCCTGGAGTTCGAGGTCCACCGGCCGCTCTACGACTGGATTCTCGACGAGTTGCCTGTGCCCAAGCCGCGCCCGCGCCAATTCGAGTTCGCCCGGCTCAACCTCAGTTACACGGTGATGAGCAAGCGCAAACTGCTCCAACTGGTCCAAGGGGGCCTGGTCGCCGGCTGGGACGACCCACGCTTGCCCACCATCGCCGGCCTGCGCCGCCGCGGCGTCACGCCGGAGGCCATCCGCCACTTTTGCCTCCGCATTGGCGTCACCAAGTACGACGGCCTGACCGACATCGCCCTGTTGGAGCACAGCATCCGCGATGACCTGAACCGGCGGGCGCGGCGCCGCCTCGCCGTCCTGCGCCCGCTCAAGCTCGTCATCACCAATTACCCGGAGGACAAGGTTGAGGAAGTGGACGCCCTCAACAACCCGGAAGACCCCGCCGCCGGCACGCGCAAAGTGCCGTTCTCGCGCGTGCTGTACGTCGAGCGCGACGATTTCATGGAAACGCCGCCCAAGAAGTTCTATCGCCTTTATCCGGGCAACGAAGTGCGGCTCAAGTACGCTTACATTGTCAAGTGCGACCGGGTGATCAAAGACGCCAGCGGGCAGGTTGTGGAACTTCACTGCACGGCCGACTTGGGCTCCAAGGCCGGCGGGCCAAACGCCAACCGCAAAGTCAGGGGCACTATCCACTGGGTCAGCGCGCCGCACGCCCGCGCGGCCGAAGTGCGACTTTACGACCGGCTTTTCACCGTGCCGGAGCCGGACGCCGACGCGCAGGGCCGCGATTTCAAGACTTTCCTCAACCCACATTCGCTGGAGACGCTGGCCGACTGCAAACTGGAGCCGGCCCTTGCGGATGCCAAACTGGAGGAGCGCTACCAATTCGAGCGCCTGGGTTACTTCTGCCTCGACGCGGAAGACGCCCAACCAGGCCGCCCGGTCTTCAACCGCACCGTGGCCTTGCGCGATTCCTGGGCGAAAGAAGCGCTGAGGACCTGAAGACATTCATTCAACCGCAAAGAGCACAAAGATCGCAAAGCCGAGAAGAGCATCTTCTCTTTGAGTTCCTTGCGTTCTTTGCGGTTAACCTCTTCCGCGGAAGGAGGCAAGCTGTTGCGGCCACTGGCCGTAGAGCTTGCCGGTGGCGGGCAGCCGGCCCAATTGACGCAGGGCGGCGGGACTGAGGCGGGCCGGCGGGGCGTTGCGCCAGGGGGTTCCGGGCAAGGGCATGAAGGCGTGGCCGTGAATGCGCGCGCCCTGGCGGGCGTTTATTCGATGGTCAGCTCCAGCTTGCCGGTGAGTTGGCCGGCCAGCGGGCCGGTTTCCTGGGTCATGGTCACCGTGTAGCGTCCGGGCTGGATGTCTGGGCCTCCCCATGAGACCCCGCAAGAGCCGCCTCAGCCATACTGCATGGTTTGGGCCAACACTTGCTTGCCGTCCGAGGCCGTGATTGCGACCTTTGGCGGAGTAGAGTCGCGTTGAGGGGAGTTTCTGCCCGCACGACTGAAGCCCGTGAGGACCTCTTTGTTTTTGCCGACGATCCTCGGTTCGAGGAAAATCCGCGCGCCTTTCTTGAAGGTGGTGGCTTCTTTAGCATCCGCACCGAACCGCTCTTGTTCATTCACCGCGCGAATGGCCAGCGTGGGCTGGCCCAGCGTCACCTCCGTCTGTTTGTCGGCGGCCAGCCTGACGGTGGGGCCCTCGCTAAACCTCGTCTGCCATTCGTCAGAACTTTTCTCCCCATAGCCCAGCGTGCCCCGCCGCAGGTCGTAGGCGCCCACGGGAAGTTTGTCCTTTAGGTCAAGAAGGTTGAAGCAGATTTCGCTGTCGTTCGCGCCGACGAGGCTCAGGTACATGGCCGCCGTCTGGAGCGCGTTGGTGCTCGCCAGCTTGATCGCCAAACCGCCGAGCGGGGAGGTGTCCTTGGTCAATACGGCTCGCGCGGGGTGGCCGCTGGAGCGTTTCCCCTCAAGCTTGAGCCGGTAGAACTGCCTTTCGCACCAGACGAGCCGGCTGAGGGTTTCGCGGGGCAGGTACTCCTGAGACGCGCCGGCGGCGTCGCCAACCAGGAGCGCGCAACTTGAGGAACCGAAATGGTCGAAACCCCCGCTGAATCCGTCCGCAAAAAGGACCATCCGGGCGGGTTCGCCGTTGATAGTTGACTTGCCCTCCAGGACACAGGCGGGGCTCCACATGCAGCTTGGTTCTTTGTTCTCGCCATGGAACTCAGCCCGCAAAGCCACCCGGAACTTGATTTCCCGCCCGCCCTCAGTCTTGAGCGTGAAGTCCGGCGTAATGAAATCCACGCCGTTCTCGCCTACTTTCCTGGTCGGCAGGATGCGCTCGTTGTCGGTGAGCTTGCCGTCCGCGTTGAGGTCGAAGTAGAAGGCAAGGACCTTTTTGCCCTCGTACTCGACCGCCGCGCGTTGGCGCCCAGGCAACATGGAATTGTCCACCGCTTGTACCTTCTTTGCCCTTTTGTGCACGGCTTGGAGAAACGGCTCGTTGGGGACGTGCGAGCCGCCGAAGCCCCAATAGGAGTAGTACTGGATGTCATCCTTGGCCCCGGTTTCCGGGCGGTACTTCAGGTCGAACACAATGGCGCCCGGCGGCGGCTCAGGCAGGGCAGGGGCGGGGCCGGAATCCGCCAGCGCCGGAGGCGCGGGACTGAGCGTGACGGACTCCTGCGCGAGCAAGCGCCCGCCGTTCCGCATAACTAATAGAGCCAGCACGGCAAAGGCAATGGCAACCACGCAGACCACCAGTAGGATTTTGGCGAGTAGCTTCATAAGGCCTGTCAACTTCGGGGGCTAAGCTTGTCGCACGCACCCGGTTTCGAGCAAGCCCAAAATGAGGCCCGCGGCTGAGTCTCAGTTCCCCGGTCTTGCAAAACAAAATCATGGTTGGCAGAATCATGGAGAGAGCAGCGCTGCCCTCCGGTCATTCTGCCAACCCAGCATTACTCCTTGTTGCCCTGGCGAATCCGCTTTACCGCTTCGCCCGCGATTCGGCGGACTTCCGGGTCCGGGTCCTTGAGCAGCCTTTCCAGGGCTGGAAGTGCGTCCTTGGCTCGCCCGCCCATGTGGAAGAGCGCCAACACGCCCCAATAGCGGATCGGCGGCTCCGGGCTGTTGAGTTGAGGCAACAGGTATGGCAGCGCATTTGTGCCATACCGGGCCAACGCATGGGCGCACGAACTGGGGGTCTGATCGGGTGTCGTGATGAGTGGCCACAACGAGAATGGCGGTGAGATTCTCGTCAGTGGCCCCGTCCAGGGCGGCTCGGGGAGAAGCCCCGACGACAACCTTGCCCAAGCTCACGACGCACAGAGCGTTCTCCAGCCCCTTACGGACCTCATAGTCTTTCTCAGCAGCTAGGACTTGTTCAAGCTGGCCAATGTCGGTGGCAGGCAGCACGAACCCCAGCGCCCTAGCTATCTCGTCGCGGCTGAAATATGCCGCCTCCTCGCGGCTGAAATCCTTCGTCTTGGCCTTTCGTAAGAGGGTGATCATTTTCGATGCCGCGAGGCTGGACGGCTTGCCAAGCTCTGCCAACATTCGGACCGCTCCGTGAGCTATGGAATCCTCTGCATCCCCGAGCAGGTTGACCGTCTGCGCGACCAGATTCGACTCGACCAACGTATGGGCGACCATGGACAAGGCTGCCCAGTCGGTGTGGTTGCCAGCTTCACCAAGGTAGCTGAGCATATCGCGGTAGGCCTTCTTCTGCGCCGCGCTGCCAGGCTGGAATATCCGCGCCAAAGCAGTGCCGTAAAGGATCCGGAGGGTGGCCCACTGTTCGTCCACGTGGTTTAGGCGCCGCTGGATTTCCGTGGCGGCCGGAGCAGCATTCGTGCCCAGGCTGGCCAAGGCGAGCGCTGCGTTTGCGGATTCCTCGCTGGGCTTGCCGTCGAACCAAGGCAATAGCAGGGTGCAGGCTTCTTTGTCCGGCCAGTGCTGCGCGCCAATGAGGGCAAGAAAGCTGACCACTTTCTGCCCTTGCTCGGACCGTGTGCGCAGCCATTGTTGCAGCTTGGCTTGGTTATCGGCATCGCCTCCTCCAATGGCCGCCAGAACCGTGCGGATCAGAATCCGCTCCTCTTCGTCCCGGTTCTCGTCCGCCAACATGCGGCGCAGTTCAGGAACCGCCTCTTTAGCTTCCGGTCCCATCCGGCCCAGCGAGAGCATTAGCGGGTCAGGAATCCCAATCGTAGGCGGTGGCCCCCTCAGACCTTCGAGGATCGCAGGCACAATCTTGGCGCCTCCCGCAGCCAGTATCGGGACTGTCGGCAAGGAGTGAAAGTCGTCGGCCTCCCGCGCATACCTCACGAGCGCTCTACAGAAGGTGTCGTCGTAGAGACCGGACTCGGCAAGCTCGTGGAGCGATCGTACCCGGACGGCATCATTGATAGCCGTCAGTCCGCGCAGCAAGTCGGCTCGCCTGGTGTCGGGCGCAGCCTTTGCGGCCTCTGGCGGCGCAGGCCGCGTGGCAGGCGCCCGCTGGGCAAGCGTCTGCGCCGGGGCGGCCACCACGAGAGCGAGCAGCAGCAGTCTGGCAGCGTCGGCGTTGCTCATGGTGTTAGCCTTTGATGACCGCGATAATAACCAACGGTCGAACGCTGGCGAGAGAAAAACGGAGACCGTCCCCGACAAACCGGCTCGCCTCAGCGAGCCGCTGCTAAAGAGCCGTGATTGGGTGGACCGTAACCCAGACGTCAATCAGGTCAAACCGAGCCTTTAGGCGCTGCTTCAAATCCAGGATGAACTGTCGGTGTTCCGGTGAATCCTCCACGTCCACAAAAACACGCCTCAGTTCGTCGCGAAACAGCCTGCCTTGGTATTGCCGGCGACCACGAACGATCTGGGTTTCCCAGGAGATGGCGCTGAAATGCGTTTCCAACTCCAGCAAGCATTCGCCGAGCAGTTCGCTCGGAACAGGCTGGCCGTCGTTAAACCGTAACGGCAGCAGGGTTTCGTAGCGGGACCAAGCGTTCGTAGGTGGCTCGACCTTCCACGGTGAAAGGGATGCCCTCTCCGGCCAAGTATCCAAGGGCTTCTTCAGGCACCATGACTTCGCCTGAAGCCCAACTCTTGCCAAAGAACCGGCCGGCCAGGTAGCCCAGGCCCTTTTGCTTGGTCTCCAAGTCCGGAAAACGAACAATAATCACGGCTCAAATCCACCCGCTAACACGCGGATTTGCAAGCCCTTCTGCGGGGCGCGCTCGGGCCAAGTGCGCCTTGGCCGCGCCGAACTTCAGAGGCTGACTCTTCCCTCGAACACGAATTGGGCGGGGCCGTTGAGGCACACGTTCTCGAAATTGTCGCCGGGTTGGACAAAGCTGACCGCCAGCACATCGCCGCCTTGCACCTTGACTTGCACCGGCGAGGCAAAGCCGTGCAGGCGCGCGCTGACCAACGCCGCGGCAGTCACGCCGGTGCCGCAGGCCAGCGTCTCGCCTTCAACCCCGCGCTCGTAGGTGCGCACGCGGATGAAGTCCGGCCCGAGCACTTGGACGAAGTCCACGTTGGTGCCCTGCGGGGCGAAGTGCGGGTGGAAACGGATTTCCGCCCCCAGCGGGCCAACCATCGCCCGGTCGGCGTCCGGCACGTAAATGACGGCATGGGGCACGCCGGTGTTGAGCGAATGCACGGTCAAGACTCCCGCGCTGGTGCTGACTTGCTGGCGCAGCCGCAGGCCGCTCGGCGGCGTGAGGTTCACGGTGACGCGCTCGCCTTGGAAGCTGGCGCTGATAATGCCCGCGCCCGTCGCGAAAGTGACCCGCTCGCGAACCCCGGTCAACCGCTGCACAAACCGGGCAAAGCACCGCGCCGCGTTCCCGCACATGTCGGCCACGCTGCCGTCGCGGTTGTAGAATTCCCAGGCCCAGTCGGCCTTGCCGGAAGGGCAGGGAATGAGCAAGACCAGCCCGTCGGCCCCGATCCCGAAGTGCCGGTCGCAAAGGCGGCTCACCTGCTCGGGCGTAAGCCGCGCCTGCCCGGCGCGATTATCCACCAGCACGAAGTCGTTGCCCGCGCCGGTCATTTTGGTGAACTCCAGCGTCATGGGCCAAGGCTACGCGACGGATTGCGCAAGGGCAAGCGGGCCGTGAAACGTAAAACGTAAAACGTGAACACTCCATTCACGTTCAGCCCGCTTTTTCACGTTTCACGTTTCACGTTTCACGTGTCCCTCCGCGCACAAATCGCTTTACAGGCCCGTGCTTCCGGCCTAATCATCCGCCCGTGTCAGCGAGCTTAGTGGAAAGCAGCGTGACCGGTGTCAGGGGAGCGCCTGCCCCGGCCGCCGCAGTGTGCCTGGATGAGGTGGAGGCCGCGATTGAGCGGTCTCAGGCCTATTTGTTGAGTCAGCAGCGGCCCGAAGGCTACTGGAATGGCGAGTTGATCGTGGATGCCACGCTCGTGGCCGACATGCTCTCCTACCACCATTGGAACGGCAAGGTGGACGAGGAATGGCAGCGGAAGGCGGTCAACCACATTTCCAGCCTCCAGTTGCCAGACGGCGGCTGGAACATCTTTTACGGCGGCCCGCCCGAGATCAACGCCACCGTCAAGGCCTACGTGGCGTTGAAACTGGCGGGTGTGCCGGTCACCGACCCCCGCCTGCTGCGCGCCCGCTCGGTGGCCCTGAACCTGGGCGGCCTGCCCCGCATGAACACTTACTCCAAGCTTTACCTGGCCTTGTTGGGATTGTTCCCGTGGAAGTACGTGCCCACCATCCCCTGCGAGGTCATCCTCATCGGCAAATGGTTCCACGTGAATTTCAACGAGATGAGTTCCTGGAGCCGCTCAATGTTGGTGCCGCTGGCCATTATCAACCACTTCAAGCCCACGCGCCGGCTCGCCCCAGAGTTCACGCTCGACGAGCTGTACCCGGAGGGCTTTCACAAGCGCGACCTGCGGCTGGGGCGCGACCCGGAAATCTTCACTTGGCACAACTTTTTCATCTGGCTGGACTCGCTGCACAAGTTTGCCGAATGGTTCGCGCGCCACCGCATTCATCCTTTCCGCAAACGCGCCTTGCGCCGGGCTGAGCAGTGGATGCTCGAGCGCTTTGAAGGCTCCGACGGTTTGGCCGCCATCTTCCCGGCCATGTTGAACTCGCTGATTGCCCTCAAGGCCCTGGGCTACCCGGATGATCACCCCCAGGTCGTCCGCGCCACGCGCAAGCTCAAGGACCTCGAGCACGAAACCGCCGACAGCGTGCGCTTGGAGCCGTGCTTCTCGCCAGTCTGGGACACGGCGATCGTGGCGGTGGCCTTGCGCGAATCGGGTGTGCCAGCCGATCATCCCGCCCTGGCCAAGGCGGCCAACTGGCTCTTGGACAAGGAAATCCGTTTCCGGGGCGACTGGCAATTCAAGAACCCGGCCAAGGTCGAACCCAGCGGCTGGGCCTTCGAGTTCGCCAACCAATGGAACCCGGACGTGGACGACACGGCGATGGTGTTGCTGGCGCTGCGGCAGATTCCCACCGACAATCCCCAGCGGCGCGACGCTGCCTTCCGGCGCGGCCTGGAGTGGATGCTCACCTTTCAGTGCAAGGATGGCGGGTGGGGCTCTTTCGACAAGGACTGCACCAAGAACATCCTGGAGAAAGTCCCCTTCGCCGACCATAACGCGATGCTCGATCCGGAGTGTGCGGACATCACCGCCCGCATCCTAGAGCTGCTCGGCCACGAAGGATTCAGCCTCGACCACCCCCAAGTCCAGCGCGCCCTCCAATACCTCGTCCAGGAGCAGGAGGACGACGGCTCCTGGTATGGGCGGTGGGGCGTCAACTACATTTACGGCACCTGGCAGGTCTTGCGCGGCTTGCGCGCATTCGGGCTGGACATGCGCCAGCCCTGGCTTCTCAAGGCCCGCGATTGGCTCGAAAGCGTCCAACACGACGACGGCGGCTGGGGCGAACGCTGCGACACCTACGAAGACCCGGTCTTCAAAGGGCAAGGCCCCGGCACCGCCTCGCAGACCGCCTGGGCCACGATGGGGCTGTGCACCTTCGGCGAGCCGCAACGCCCAAGCCTCCTGCGCGGCATCGAATACCTCGTGCGCACCCAGAACCCGGATGGCTCCTGGACCGAAGCCGAGACCACCGGCACCGGCTTCCCGAAGGTCTTCTACCTGAAATACGACATCTACCGCAACAGTTGGCCGCTGCTGGCGCTGGCCACCTACCGCCAATTGCTCGCGGGCGCCGCCCAGCCGCCCGACGGCGCCGAGCGCGGGCTGGAGACGAGCCCGACGCCCGGGAGGGCGCAGCGCGGCACGGCCGCTGCCACGACCTTAAGACGTTGAATGTGTTGAAAGCCTTTTCCAGACGCGCGCTGATCCTGTTGCTCCTCCAGCAACTGGCCGTTTGCCGGCTGTGGGCGGCGGCCGAGCGGCCCCCGAACTTCGTCATCGTTTTCTGCGACGACATGGGCTACCAGGACGTCGGCTGCTTCGGCGCCCAGGGGATCAAGACGCCGAACCTCGACCGCATGGCCGCCGAAGGCATGCGGTTTACGAGCTTTTACGTCGCCCAACCGGTCTGCTCAGCCTCGCGCGCGGCCTTGATGACCGGCTGTTACCCCAACCGCGTCGGCATCCTGGGCGCGCTTGGCCCAAAGTCCAAGACCGGCATCAGCGACCGCGAGCTGACCATCGCCCAAGTGCTCAAGACGTGCGGTTACGCCACCGCGATCTACGGCAAGTGGCACCTTGGCGACGCGCCCCAGTTCCTGCCTCCCCGGCACGGCTTCGACGACTACTTCGGCCTGCCCTATTCCAACGACATGTGGCCCAAACACCCCAGCGCGCCGCGGAATTATCCCCCCTTGCCCTTGATCGAAGGCGAGCAGGTCATTCAAACGATGCCTGACCAGACGCAGTTGACGACCTGGTACACCGAACGGGCGGTGAGGTTCATCGAGCGCAATGCGGAGCGGCCATTCTTCCTTTATGTGCCGCACAGCATGCCCCACGTGCCACTTCACGTCAGCACCAAGTTCCAGGGCAAGTCCAAGCGCGGCCTCTATGGCGACGTGATCCAGGAGATTGATTGGTCGGTGGGGCAAATCTTGCGAGCCCTCAGACGGCATAAACTTGACGAACGCACCCTGGTGGTGTTCATGTCCGACAACGGCCCGTGGCTGCTCTACGGCAACCACGCCGGCACGGCCAACCCGCTGCGCGAAGGCAAAGCGACTGTCTTCGAGGGCGGCCTGCGGGTGCCCTGCATCATGCGTTGGCCGGGCAAAATCCCGCGCGGAACCGTCTGCCCAAAGTTGGCCGTGACCTTTGACTTATTGCCGACGCTGGCCGGATTGGGCGGGGCGGCGCTGCCGACTGACCGGGTGATTGACGGCAAAGACATCTGGCCATTGATGAGCGGCCAGCCGGGCGCCAAGACCCCGCACGAGGCCTTCTTCTACTACTGGGCCAGGCACCTGCAAGCGGTGCGCAGCGGCAAATGGAAGCTTCATCTGCCGCACGACTACCCGCATCCGGACCCGCCCGGGGCAGACAGCAAGCCGGGCAAGCACGTCACCCAAAAGATCGGTCTGGCGTTGTTCGACTTGGACAACGACGTGGGCGAGACCACCAACGTGGCTGACCAACATCCTGACGTGGTCAAGCGCCTGGAGGAGTTGGCTGAACGGTGCCGCGAGGACCTCGGCGATTCCGCGACCAAACGCGAGGGCAAGAACGTGCGCCCGCCGGGCATGGTGGCGGACGCCGGGCAGGCGGGGAAGTGACACCTGATGCACCGAGCATACTCAGGTTATCAGGTTGTCAGGTTATCAAGTTATCAGGTCGTCGGGTTGGACACATCTGCGCGCATGGAGGAACCGAAGTTGATAACTTGCGAACTTGGTAACCTGGTAAGCTCGGTGGCCGCCGGCGAAGGACCAGAGGAGATCTGAGAGGAGTGAGCTATGTCCAGGAAACGACCTAGCAACAGTCGCATCCCACGGCGAGAGTTTCTGAAGCTCTCAATGGCGGGCGCCAGCGCGGTTGGCGCGGCGGCTCAGGCTGCCGAGCAGGCCCCGCCGGAACGTCCCGTCAGGGGGCCGGCGGTTCGCCTGGTGCAGGCGACGCGGCGCTCCACCTACGACGGCGAGTATTTCGGTCCACGGCTCAACCGCGTGGCGTTCCCGCTGGGCGGTTTGGGCGCCGGCATGATCTGCCTCGAAGGCACGGGCGCGCTCTCGCACTTCTCCTTGCGGAACAAGCCCGAGGTGTTCAATGAGCCGTGTGCATTTGTGGCCCTTTGTGTCAAGGGAAATCCGAATGTGTCGCGCGTGCTCGAAGGCCCGGTTCCAGGCTGGAAGCTCTTTGGCGGGCCGGGCGCGGGCAATGGCGCCTCCGGGGCGTCGTTCGGCCTGCCGCGTTTCCGCCGCGCCAGCTTCAGAGCCCGCTTCCCGTTCGGCACCGTCACGCTGGTGGACAGCGCCGTGCCGCTCCGGGTGGAGTTGACCGGGTGGAGCCCGTTTGAGCCTGGCGACGCCGACAACTCCAGCCTGCCCGTGGCGGCGCTGGAATACCGCTTCACCAACAGGACCAACGCCAGCCTCGAGGCGGTCTTTTCATTCAACGCAAAGAACTTCATGGCGGCGGCCAAAGGCGCCCAGGCCGTCAAAGCAGCGCCGGGCGGCTTCATTCTCTGGAGCGCCGCGGCCACGGACAATGCCTTGGGCGAAGCCGCCTTCTCGACGACGGTGAGCGACCCGGCAGCCAAGGTCAACTGCGCCTGGTTTAGAGGCGGCTGGTGGGACGCGGTCACGATGGCTTGGAAGGACATTGCCGAAGGCGCTTGTGTCGAGCGCCCGCCGCTGACCGAGGGTGCGCCCTCGCCGGGGGCAAGCCTCTTTGTCCCGTTCTCCGTTGGCCCAGGCGCCACCAAGACAATCGTGCTCCGGCTGGCGTGGCACGTGGGCCAGACTAGTCTGCGCCTCGGCAAAGACGCCGAGCCGGCCGCCGCCGGACAAGACAAAGCCACCTATCGCCCCTGGTATGCCGGTCGGTTCGCGGACATCGGGGCGATCACCGATTACTGGCGCGAACACTACGACGAACTGCGGCAAAAGACGCAGCGGTTCAGCGATTGCTTCTACGACAGCACCTTGCCGCCGGAAGTGCTCGAAGCGGTCGCGGCCAACCTCACCATCCTCAAATCCCCCACCGTGTTGCGCCAGACCGACGGCAACCTCTGGGCCTGGGAAGGCTGCGGCGACAACTCCGGCTGTTGCCACGGCTCCTGCACCCACGTGTGGAACTACGCCCAGGCCATCCCGCACCTGTTCCCGGACTTGGAACGGAGCCTCCGTGAGACCGAGTTTGGGCCATCCCAGGACGACAAAGGACACCAGCAATTCCGCAGCGCCCTGCCCATCCGGCCCGTGGCCCACGATTTCCATGCCGCCGCCGATGGGCAATTGGGCGGCATTATGAAGGTCCACCGCGACTGGCGCGTCAGCGGCGACACCGAGTGGTTGCGGCGGCTCTGGCCCAAGGTCAAGGCCAGCCTCGACTACTGCATCGCTACTTGGGACCCCGGCCGCAAGGGCTGGGTCGAAGAACCGCACCACAACACCTACGACATCGAGTTCTGGGGCCCGGACGGTATGTGCACCAGCTTCTACCTGGGCGCGCTCGCTGCCGCCGTGGCCATGGGCAAAGCGCTGGGCGAGGACGTCTCCGCCTACGCGGCTTTGCTGGAGCACGGGACCAGGAAGACAGAAGCGGAGTTGTTCGACGGGGAGTATTTCATCCAGCAGATCGAGTGGAAGAACCTCCGGGCGAAGAACCCGCTGGAAGTCAAGAGCTTTGGCGGCGATTACTCGCCGGAAGCCCGCGCGCTGCTCGAAAAGGAAGGCCCCAAGTATCAATACGGCAAGGGCTGTCTGTCCGACGGCGTGCTCGGCGCTTGGCTGGCCGCCGTGTGCGGCGTGGGCCAAGTGCTCGACCCGCAAAAGGTGGCCAGCCACCTCAAAGCGGTGCACAAGTATAATCTCAAACGCGACCTTTCGGCCCATGCGAACCCGCAGCGTCCCAGCTATGCCTGCGGTGCCGAGGGCGGGCTGTTGCTGTGCACTTGGCCCAAAGGCGGCGAGCTGTCGCTCCCGTTTGTTTATTCCAACGAGGTGTGGACCGGCATCGAGTACCAGGTGGCTTCGCACTTGATGCTCATGGGCTTGGTGGAGGAGGGCTTGGAAATCGTGCGCGTGGCCCGCGACCGCTACGATGGCCGGGTGCGCAACCCGTTCAACGAATACGAGTGCGGCCATTGGTATGCGCGGGCGATGTCCTCTTATGCCTTGCTCCAGGGCCTGACCGGCGCGCGCTACGACGCGGTGGAAAAGGTGCTCTACCTCCAGCCCAGCATCAAAGGCGACTTCCGCAGTTTCTTGAGCACCGCGACCGGTTACGGCACCATGGGTGTCAAAGACGGCAAACCATTCTGCGAAGCGAAGGCGGGCAAGATCGAGGTGAGCGAAATCAAGTACACGGCAAAAGCCTAATTACGCCTGCCGTCATGCAGCCGCCAGTCGTGACTGGACCATCAGGCCGGCAGCTTGTCGGCTGCTACCGGCTCAGTTTGCAGAGTCACAACGTGCGCAGGATCAATGAGCCGAGGCACATCACGCCCATCTTTGTTCACCACCGCGATGAGCCAGGCCCGGCTTCGCGGCATCAGCACTGAGTCCACGTGCTCGATCACCACCGCCTCGCCGGAACTGAGCGTCAGCACCGCGCGTTGCCAAGAAGCGCCAAACAGCGTGTCCGAAATCAGCCTTGCATCCATAACCTCTGAGCGACTTTGCGTCGGGACGCGCAAAAAGTCAAATCAAGGTGGGTTCGGTGGCCAAAGGCCAAATGGTCTGGGGCGGCCTGAGCTTGCTCCCGCCTTTGGGCGCGCCGTGCGCAAAGGCGCGCTGAGCTGTCTCACTGACTTTAGGCGAACAGTGGAGTGAACGTATGAAAACAGAACCACCAAAGGCAGTTGCCTCCCTCGTCACGATGGCGCTGGCGGCCACGCTGGCCGCTGCGCTTGTGGGCTGCGGGAAGCAACAGACCCCCGCTGGGGCCACCGGAAAGCCGGCCCCTTTGGATCAAGTCCTGGCCAGTTGGCAGCAGGGCGACCAGGCAGGGGCCATCCAGCGATTCCTGGAGACGGACTGGAAGAGCAGCTCGGCCATCGGCGCACGCTCGCCGCTGAGTCACCGGGAGAGCGAGCTGCCGGGCATGTCGGCGGCCGCGCGGGACAAGCTCGCCAAAGAAGTGATGGCCCAACTCAGCGACCTCAAGGCGCTTGCCCGAGCAGTGCGCGACCAGGGCCAGGCCGCCGCCGGCACAGACCCGGCACAGGCCCGGCGTTGCTTCGCCAAGCTGGAGGAATGCGGCGCGGCTTTGGACAAGCCAGAGGGCATGAAGATCGTCCAGTTGGTCGGTCAAGCTCTCCGCAAAATGGCGGCCGCCCAAAGCGCCAAACCGGGCAAATGAACCGCGGCGTCGCCGCGTCTCTCAGTGTATTCAGTGTACTCCGTGGCCGGCTAAATTCGGCCGGCTGAGCGAGGCTGACCACGGAACACACCGAATACACGGAGGATCAACAAGAAGGCTCACCGGATGATGCGCTCAATCTCGACGCCGGGATAATGGCCAAAGTTGACCAGCAGCCCCAAGCGGTGGCCCGAGGCCTTGAGGTAGTTGTGAAGTTGCGCGCGGTGCTCATCCGTAGGCTCTGAGACGGCCTTGAGTTCGACGACGATCTTGCCGAAGACGATGAAATCGGGCTGGAACTCGCTCCGCAATTTCCGTCCTTTGTATTCGAGTTCCAGTCGTGGTTGCGGCACGCATGGTATGGACCTCAGCTGAAACTCGATTTCGAGGCACTCCTGATAAACATCCGCGTGGAACCCGCAACCTTTTAGTCGGTAAACCTCCAAGCAGGCGCCTCGGACGGCATACGTCTCCTTGTCGTAGAGCAGGTTGGTCTTCGCGTTCACAGTTTGTTCCGTGTATTCCGTGTGCTCAGTGGTCAGCTCGTTCCACCGCCTCAGCCAATATGACCACGGAGCACCCGGAATACACGGAAAAAGAGCGGAAGACCATCCGGTGGCTGGAATAACGACGACCGGAACTGCCGCTGGGCTAACCGCCTCCTGAGACACCCTCGTCGAACCACTCGTCGGCGGGGTCAAACGCGGGAATCACGACGTTGAGGAGCCGCAATTGCCCCAGGGCCCGATGGCGGCAACCGGGCTTGATCATCACCGCCGTCAGGGGCTTGAGGGGAAACAATTGGCCGTCGAGTTGGACCTGGCCTTCGCCCGCAAGCACCACATAGATTTCGGTCCGGCGCTGGTGGTAGTGAGTGCGCGGGGCGCCGCCAATATCCACAACGTGCACGGTCGCCAGTGAGTTGTCCGGCCCGGCGAAGCCGCGGCGTGATTGCCCGCATGGGCAGGGCACGGCAGGCAGTTGGTCAAGTTGAGTGATGAGGTAGCGCGACATAGTTGACACGGGAATTGTAAATTGCAAATTGTGGATTGGGAATCTGTTCAATTTACAATTTGCATTCTACAATCTCCAATTTGCAATTGACTGAATTCGCACATATCACCGCTTTGATTCCGGGGGCTTGCCAGGCTTCATATACCGGTGGACAAGGAAGTAATACATCAAGCCCAGCACCGCAATCGCGCCGCAGAGCCAGAGCGTGATGCGGTGCAACTCGCCTCGCATCAGTTTCTCGTCCTTGCCGGCCATGATGCCAAGCCAACAGAGCACGGCGCACCAAAGCCCCGAGCCAAGCAAGGTGTATAAGGAGAAGAGCTTGTAGTTCATGCGCACCACGCCCGCCGGAATGCCGATCAGGTGCCGCACCACGGGCAACAGGCGAGCCACGAAAATGCCCAGCGGGCCAAACCGGTCGGCCCAAATCTCTGCCGCCTGCACCTTCGCCGCAGGAATCAGCAAGTAGCGGCCATAGCGCAGGACCAAAGGCCGGCCGCCCAATCGCGCCGCCCAGTACATCAAGGTCGCGCCCACCCACGAGCCAAAGGCCCCAGCCAAGACGATGCCCACCAGGCTGAGCTTGCCCTGGGTATGCGCCAGGAGCGCCGCCGGCGGGATCACCAGTTCGCTGGGCAGCGGGAAGACCGAGCTCTCGATGGCCATCAACAGCGCGATCAACGGATAGCCGCCTGCTTCAAGCGAAGCCTTGTACCACTCAATCAAGTCGTGCAACATGCGGAACGTGGGGAATGCGGAGTGCGGAGTGCGGAATGAGGGCCGGTCCCCAAACGCTTGACCAGATGCGTCAGCGGCCTGGACAGCGCGAAGCGTTTGGAGTGCGGCGGCTTGCCGGCGCTTTTGGACCTATCGCGGCTGAAAGCGGGAGCAAGCTCCACGCACTCCAAAGGCTGCGCGCTCCGCGCAAGGGAGCGGCTGCCACTTCAATTCTCATTGTTCGTCGCGGCATTCGGGCGCGGCACGTGCCAGGTTCGAGCTAGCAGAAGGGCAGGGCAGGGGAGGGCAGGGGAGGGGACTACGATTTGCGATTTGAAACGTAATGCGCAATGCGTGATGCGTAAAACAAGCCCCAGAATTTCGCGCCGGGTTCACGCATCACGCATCACGTTTCAGGTTCCACCCGTCACACGCCAAAGGCGCTGCGCAACAAAGCAATGCTCTTAGGAACCCCTTCGTCGGCATCGGCCTTCCCTTCGAACTCCAGCGAAACGTAGCCGCCGTAGTTGGCTTCGGCCAGAATCCGGGCAATTCGCCGGTAGTCCAGGTCGAGCGTGTACCATTCGCCCCCGCCGAAGTAAGTCTTGGCATGGACGTACACCGCCTTGGGCGCGATGCGGACAAGTTTGTCGTAAGGCTCCTCCATGAAGTTGCCGGTATCCATCAACGCGCCGAGCCACGGCGACGGGATAGCGTTAAGAATACGGAGGACGCCTTCCGGCGTGCGGGTCAGGCCCCAATGATTCTCCAGCGCCAGGATCACGCCGCATTCGGCCGCCTTGGGCAGGCATTTTTCGATGCTCTCGATGCACCAGTTGAAGCCGTCAGCCTCAGTGTAGCCCGCCAACACCGGCTCTTCGCCACGGGCCTTCATCAGGTCATCAAAAGAGCTGATCGTGTTCCAGCGCCCGGAGTTGAGGCGGATGCAAGGGACGCCCAGCTCATAGGCGATCTCGATGCACTTGAGCGTGTGCTCAACGTGCTTTTGCCGCTCCTCCGGCTTGGGCTGGACGAAGTTCTGGTGAATGGATAAGCAGAACAGGTCAATGCCATTGGTGAAGGCTAGGCGTTTGAGCTTCTGCAGATAGACGCGGCCCTCGGGGGTGAGTGGTTCCCGCTCGGGAATGTCCATCTGCCGGTGGAGCATGTCCACCCCGCCGACCCCCAGTTCGGCGGCTTTGACGATCACCCTCTCGATTGGGACCTTGGTTGGCCGGAAATGCCAGTAGGAATAGGTGCAGATGCCCAGCTTGACGCGCTTCTTGGCCGGCGCGGCGCCAGCAGCGGGGCTCTGGCCGGCGGCAGTGGCGGGGGCGGCGGCGCCCAGTCCAACGGCCGCGCTGAGGAATGAACGACGATTCAGCATAACTCGCGGTGACTTTCATAGCGCGCCTCGTGCCTGGATGACCAGCCGAAAATACGGGTTGAATTGACGCCGCCTCACGTAGTAGTCTGCGCGGCAGTGAAAGCGGCCGTCCTTTACGGCAAGGAACAGGTCAGAATCGAGGAAGTCCCGCCGGCCCCGCTGGGGCCCGGCGAGGCCAGGCTAACGATTGAGGCCGCGTTGACTTGCGGGACGGACCTGAAGGTCTTCCAACGCGGCTACCACACCCGGATGATTCGGCCCCCGGCGGTGTTTGGGCACGAACTGGCCGGAGTCATCAGCGACCTCGGCGAAGGGGTCACCGGCTGGCGGGCAGGGGAGCGGGTGGCGGTGGCCAACTCTGCCCCGTGCGGACAGTGTTACTACTGCCAACGAGGGCAGGAGAATCTGTGTGACGACCTGCTGTTTCTGAACGGCGCTTATGCAGAGTCCATCGTCGTGCCGGCGCGCGTGGTGCAGAAGAACATGCTGCGGCTCAAGCCGGAGACGTCATTTCGCGACGCGGCATTGGTGGAACCGCTGGCGTGCGTGGCCCACGGCGTCCAAGACTCGCAACTGCGCGCGGGCGAGTCGGTGCTGGTGATTGGGGCTGGGCCGATTGGCCTGATGTTCGTAGTGTCGGCTCACGAACTCGGCTGCCACGTCGTGACAGCCGACTGCCGGGTGCCACGGCTGGAAGCGGCGCGCCGCCTCGGCGCCGTCCAGACGGTTGACGTGACCGGGGCGCCTGACGTAGCCGCCGCCATCCAAAAGCAAGCGGGCCGATTCGACGTGGTGATCGAAGCCGTGGG
>Ga0315268_10002863_pt1 | contig 19182 bp, 16 predicted proteins | sample C1_top_MG_FD_204535 | JGI IMG/M metagenome (GOLD analysis project Ga0315268, IMG submission 204535) | Sediment microbial communities from Yellowstone Lake, YNP, Wyoming, USA - C1_top | ecosystem: Environmental > Aquatic > Freshwater > Lake > Sediment | place: USA: Wyoming | collected 2017-08-01
CAGAATGGGATGCCCCGTCATTTATTGTTATTTTTATTCCTGTAACAGGAAATTCCATTTTCGGGCCTTTTGCAAGGCAATTTTTAAAACCCTTTTCGCAGGCGGGAATATACTGGGTCGGGATGGCACCGCCTTTGACCTTGTTATCAAATATGAATTCTTCTTCGGCCGGTTCTATATAACCTGCAACACGACCATACTGCCCGGACCCGCCTGTCTGCTTTCTATGAGTATAGTTAAACTCGGCTTTTCTTGTAATCGTTTCCCTGTAAGCTACCTTGGGTACACCCGATGAAACTTCCGCATTATATTCGCGGCGCATCCTTTCTATGTAAACCTCAAGATGAAGCTCCCCCATTCCTGAAATTATCGTATCTCCAGTCTCATCGCTTACAAAGGTTTTAAAAGTCGGATCTTCCTTTGTGAATCTGTTGAGGGCTTTTGACATATTAACTTCGGATTTGCTGTCCTTTGCCGCGATTGCAAGCGAAATAACAGGTTTCGGGACGTACATTGATGTCAATGTATAACTGAGGCCCGGCGATACGAAAGTATCTCCGGATGCGCAGTCAATGCCGAAAAGCGCGCCGATATATCCCGCCGGAATCGACTCTATCTCTTCCATCTGGCTGGCATGCATGCGAACAAGCCTGCCTATCTTTACTTTTCTGCCTGTCCGCACATTGACGATGGTATCACCTTTTGCGAGCGATCCCTGATATACCCGGATATAAGTCAACTGACCATACTGGCCTTCTTCCAGTTTGAATGCAAGCGCTACCATCGGTTTATTGGGATCGGCAGTCAGGATGACCGGAGCTTCGTCATTGTCCATATCGAGGGCTTCGTTTTCGGTATCATGCGGGCATGGAAGCAATTTGGTTATAGCATCAAGAAGAGGCTGAACGCCTTTATTCTTATATGCGGAACCGAGTATCACCGGTGTGAGTTTTCTGGATAAAGTTCCCTTCCGGAGGGCGGTGACGATCATCGATTCGGTTATTTTTTTTTCTTCAAGAATTGCATCTGTAAGTTCATCCGAAAAAACGGAAGCTGCATCAATGAGTTCTTCTCTTTTATCAGCAGCTTCCTGCAGAAGTTCGGCTGGAATATCTTCTGTGCGAATTATCTCTCCGTTTTTACCGTCGAAATACAAAGCTTTCATCGACAACAGGTCAACAACGCCGTTGAAATCCGCTTCGAGCCCTATTGGAATTTGAATGGCAACAGAATTATGCCCGAGTTTTTCTCTTAACTGCTTGATTACCCTGTCCGGATTTGCGCCGCTTCTGTCGCACTTATTTATGAAAGCAATGCATGGGACCTTGTATCTTTTCATCTGCTGGTCGACTGTAATTGATTGCGACTGAACTCCGCCTACCGAACAAAGAACAAGTATTGCCCCGTCTAAAACTCTTAAAGACCTTTCGACCTCAATTGTGAAATCCACATGCCCTGGAGTGTCGATAATATTTATTTCATGGTCGAGCCATTCACAGAAAGTGGCCGCAGAGGCGATAGTTATACCTCTTTCCTTTTCGAGCTCCATGGAATCCATAGTGGCGCCGATGCCGTCTTTCCCTTTTACGTCATGAATCGCATGTATCCGCTTCGTATAAAAAAGAATTCTTTCGGTCAGTGTTGTTTTACCCGAATCTATGTGGGCGCTTATGCCGATATTCCTGACTTTTAATATGTCGTGTTTCATTTCAAAATCCTTTTAACTTAACCCTTACCACAGAATACTCCAATATCAATTAATTTAAAACAACATTTTTATAAAGCCGTCATTCTTGGCAATTATGAAAATAAAAAATCCCTCACGCTGGAACCTGACGCCAAGTGGGGGATTCTAATCCATGCTTTAAAGAAAGTTCGGCTTTCTATTAATAAAAGTTATAATTGTCAAGTAAATAATGTAATTGTAAATGGGAATATATTAAAGTATGGATACTCAACTGTGTCCAAACTTTGTTTCAGGATGGACAATAGTTAATGCAGAATGTTGTGTGTAATAAACCGGATTGCTTTTATGTCCGGATGAGAATTGTTTTATTGGAACTTATATGAAAGATAAAAATCATATCAGCGGGTCATTGTTCGAGGGGCTTTCGGCTTCGTGGCCTGTATGCCTCGGATATATTCCGATCGGCATTGCCTTTGGGGTTCTTGCCCAGAAGGCCGGTTTTACTCCATTTGAAACAGGATTCATGTCTCTTCTGGTTTTTGCAGGGAGCTCACAGTTCATAGCCGTTTCGATGTTTTCTGCCGGTGCCGGAGCAGTTTCGATAATTGCAACCACATTTGTCGTCAACCTGAGACATCTTCTCATGAGTTCATCTCTTTCTCTCTTCCTGGGTCGTTCCGGGAGAAAAAAGCTTTTTGCATTTGCCTATGGAATAACCGATGAAAGTTTTGCAGTTAACTTTTCAAAATTTAAAAGCGGAGACTGGGATATCAACCGGGCGCTGATTGTTAATTATTCTGCAAATATAATGTGGGTCCTGAGTACGGTTGCGGGCGGATACGGCGGGCAATTTATCCGGCCACATTCATTTGGTATGGATTATGCGCTCATAGCCATGTTTATATGCCTTCTCGTATTCCAGTTGAAAGGGCCTGTATATATTTTTACTGCTTTGGTTGCAGGAATATCGGCCGTCCTGTTATCTCTTTGCCTCCCGGGTAATTCATATATTATAATAGCTTCCGTTTTTGCGGCGGGAACCGGAGTTTTTATCAAAAAGATCGTGAGATGAGGATGTTATGATGATTGAAAGAGAGTATTGTTATATAGTTCTTGGGATGGGACTTGTTACTTTTCTTCCGCGTTTGCTTCCGGTTTATTTCCTTTCCGGACGAACGCTTCCGGGTTGGTTTATCGAATGGCTTGATCTTATCCCTGCTGCTGTGCTCAGCGCGCTCCTTTTGCCTGAACTTGTTACAACGGGAACGCCGAGATTGTTTATACCATTTAGACTCGATATGATAGTTGCAGTACCGACCTTGCTGTTTGCGCTTAAAACAAAATCACTGGGCGGTACCGTGGTAACAGGAATGGGGCTTTACTGGCTTCTTGACATAATTTTTATATAAGATAGATATACCACTGGTTTATCAAAAACAAACGAAGAGGAGCTTTGAATAAATAGACTTTAGCAATGTAAGCCCATACACATACCCTTACATGGCTTTAGATTAGGTGTAATGCAAAGAACTCGAAGGGGAGCACCATGCTGGGTCTTAATGCAAGTTGTTCAGGAAAGCTTGTTTCCGCCGAGGAAGCTGTTTCAAAAATAAAAAGAGGAAGCCGTATTTTTATAGGAACCGGCTGTGGTGAGCCTCAGCATTTGATAAGGGCAATGGTTAAGGATACAAGGCTTCAGGATATAATGGTATATCAGATGCTCTCATCGACACTTGCCCAGTATATCGATGATCCGTCATTTACAAGGCGTTTTTCCCTGAAGCTCTTTTTTATCAGCAGAACTATGCGGAAAGCGGCCTTTGAAGGAAAAATAGATTATATTCCTACATATCTTTCACAGATTCCACGTCTTTTTTCCAGCCAGCGCATAGGCCTTGATGTTGCCCTGATTCAGGTGAGCCCGCCGGATAAATACGGATATTGCAGCCTTGGTGTTTCTGTTGACATTACAAAATCAGGCATGGAAAACGCCCGTCTTGTCATTGCGCAGGTAAATCCTAAAATGCCGAGAACATGGGGTGACAGTTTTGTTCACGTTGATGAAATAGATTATCTTGTTGTTAAAGAAGAGCCTCTTGTTGAAGCCCTTCCGGGCTCAAAAGATGATGAAATTGCACGCAGGATCGGGCATTATGTTTCCCAGCTTGTAGATGACGGTTCGACGCTTCAGATAGGTTTCGGCCATCTTCCTTATGCAGTATTACAATATCTTGATAATAAAAAAGATCTTGGAATACATACTCAGCTTATAACCGACGGTTTTTTGCCTCTGTTCGAAAAGAAAGTCATTACAAACAAAAAAAAGACTCTTCTTCCCGGAAGAGTGGTGGCTTCTTTATGCATGGGATCTGAAAAGCTATACCGGTATGTCGATAACAATCCGGCCTTCTATTTCCGGTCTTCCGAATTTGTTAATGACCCGACGGTTATTGCCAGAAACGATAACCTGATTTCAATAAGTTCGGCCCTTGAAGTTGATCTTACAGGACAGGTCTGCTCGGATTCGATGGGATATCTTTTTTACAGCGGTATCGGCGACCAGGTCGATTTCCTGCGTGGAAGCGCCATGTCAAAAGGCGGTTTTTCCATTATTGCTCTTCCGTCAACTGCTCAGAACGGGAAGGTATCACGGATTGTTTCCCACCTGAGCGAAGGGGCGGGAGTGGCAACAACGAGGGGAGATGTTAACTTTGTCATAACCGAATACGGTATTGCCGAACTGCAGGGTAAAAGCATTTATCAAAGAGTGATTGAACTGGTGCAGATTGCGCACCCGAAATTCCGGGAGGAGCTCATAGAAACGGCTAAAAAAAGACATTATATATTTGCCGACCAATTGACTCCAATACAAGATGATCTACTTTTTCTTGAAAGTTATAAGCATAGCTTCAAGCTCAAAAACGGCAAAACTGTTGATTTCAGGCCTCTTTTACCTTCTGATGAGTTTGCTTACAGGAATTTCTTCTATTCTCTGCAGGAAAAGACTATTTATCTTAGGTTCTTTTATAAAATGAAGATATTTTCCCATGAAGTAATTCAGAAGCAGTGGGCCCGCATCGATTACAGAAAGAACATGTCGGTTATCGGCCTTGTTCAGAAAGGTGGACATCAGAAAATTATCGCGATCGCTTCATATGCAATGGATGAACCTGAAAGAGCGGAGATAGCATTTGTAGTCAGGGAAGATTTTCACGGAATGGGGATAGCTTCTTATCTTCTTGAAATATTAGAGAATATTGCAAAAGAAAACAATTATAAAGGTTTTTCGGCGACAGTTCTGAGGGAAAATTCATCTATGATTCATATCTTCCGGAAAAGGTATCCGGATGCAAAAATTTTACCAAGCAGCGGAAGCGACATTCATATCCTGATGGATTTTGATGATGTCCGGCAAGCTCAGCCCAAAAATACATAAAACCGATTAGGCTGCCTGCTTCGGATTATGAAAACTTACTTTACATATTCATAAAGATCTTTAAGACTTACTATCGGGCTGATAAAACCGCCCGGAGCAACCTGTGTTAAATAGACTAGATTCGAACCCTGATGATTGTCCGGGGAGAAGGAGATGGTGAAACCCCCCAGGTCCGCATTGACCTGTTTTTCCGCGGTATCGATAAACCCTTTGCGTGTCAGTGGCTCAGGTGTTTCAGCCAGTATCTTGCACAATGCCTTTGCGGCTATGAATCCTTCCATGCCCATGAAATTCGGCTCAACTTCGGGTGTAAACTGCTTTAACAGACGGTGATACTCTCCGACAACCGGAATTTTCTTGAAAAATGGAAAAGGTACGACCTGCGTAACGACAACTCCAATTCCGTTATTTTGCAGTATCTGCCCCATGGCATCGGATCCTACGAAAGATACATTCAGAAAAAGGGCCTTACTTCCCTGTTTTCTCATTTCGGAGATAAATTTGGCGCACGGCGCGTAAGCGCCGACCATTATTATGGCACCGGGATTGGTTTTCAGAATATCCTTAACGGCCGATTCGACTTCGAGAGTGTTTCGGGGATAATTTGCTTCGTTTAAAATTTCGAGACCACGTTTTACAAGGGCTCTTTTAACTCCATCGAGCCCCGCTTTTCCATATGAATCGTTCTGGTAAAAAACCGAAATGCGTTTAATGTTTTTTACAGAGGTCAATTGTTCAACCATTGCCTCCGTTTCCTGATAATAGCTTGCCCGTATATTAAATACCTGCCGGTTTACAGGAGTCCTCAATAATTCAGCCCCCGTGAACGGGGCAAAATACGGGACCTGTTGTTCTGTTGCTATGGGAACTGCTGCAGCGGATGTCGGTGTTCCGACATATCCGAAGAGAAGGAATACTTTATCCTGATCTATCAGTTTTTTTGTGTTTGCTGCGCAAATATCCGGCTCATATCCATCATCATAACTGATGAGACGAATTTTTTTCCCTTTGATTCCGCCAATAGAGTTTACATAGTTGATATATGCCGAAGCGCCGTCTCTCATGCCCATTCCAAGAGCCTGAGCAGGTCCCTTCAATGCGCACGACTGGCCTACAATGATTTCAGTTTCTGTGACTCCGGTCTGACCATAAGATTGAATCGGAAAAAATGAGAGATGAAAAAATGAAACCAGCACAAATAACATAAAAAAACCTGATAATTGATACAAATGTTTTTTCATACGGATATTCCTTTCCAAAAAGGCTTTGAAACGCAACAGCAAGCGCATTCCCCGCGGCTTGCGGCGAGGAATCTTCAAGTATTTTTCGATGTATGTCCTATATATTATTAATTCTGTTATGTTGCAAGATGAATGATATATCAGGCTGCAAATATGAGCCTGATAAAAAATATGTCAAGAAATTTAAAATGTTGCTTGATAATTTGGATTAAACTGATATAAGAAAACGTAATATGCTGAAATTATGATTTCCGGCAATAATTCATGACCTGAGGAGGCTTATATGAGAAGAAAAGGAATATTGCTTATAAATGCTTTTTTGCTCTTTTTTTCGTTCCAGTTTATTTTGAACGAATGTGCGGGCGGACAGGCTTTGAAGGGACAGGAAGAGAAGGTGGTAATAGGTCTCAACGTACCTCTTACCGGCTCTTACAGTGATCAGGGTAAAGACGAAGAAATGGCGTACAAACTCGCTATTGAACAGATAAACGCAAAAGGCGGAGTACTTGGGAAAAAAATTGAATATATCCTAAAAGACACAAAGACGGATGCGCCGACTGCAAAGCAAAACGCGATTGATCTTATCCGCCAGAATAACGCCGTCATGGTTACAGGAGGTTCGAGCAGCGCTGAAGCGGTTGCACAGGGGGATGTCTGCCAGGAACTGGGGGTCGTTTTTATGGCGGCTTTGACCCATTCCAACGCAACAACAGGCCACGACAAACTAAAATCGGGGCAGGGAATTCAGAAAGGACACAGGCATACGTTCAGGTGGTATTTCAATGCATGGATGACGGCAAAAGCTATGGCCCCTTATCTTGTCGGAACAATCAAGAAAAACGCCACATTTTATTATATTACTTCGGATTATACCTGGGGTCATTCTCTTGAAGAATCGATGAAATGGCGGACCGAGCTTGCAGGATGTGATACAATCGGCACCGTCCGCGTTCCTCTGGGCAGTAAAGATTTTAAAAAAGAGTTGGTAGCCGCGCAAAAAAAAGAACCGGATGTTCTAGTTATGGTTCTGTTCGGAAACGACATGGTGATTGCCCTTAAACAGGCTAATGAGATGGGGTTAAAAAAGAAAACTCAGATAGTTGTTCCGCTCATGGAGCTTAATATGGCTCACGGCGCAGGGATAGAAGCGATGGAGGGAATCCTTTCGACCACAAACTGGTACTGGGACTTAGGGAATCGTTTCCCCGGAACAAAACAATTTGCTGATGCTTTTAATGCAAGGTACAAGAAAATGCCGGGCGAATCGGCTGCCTGTGCGTGGGTTGCGATCCACGAATGGACATCCGCTGTAGAGAAGGCAGGCAGTTTTGAATCTGCAAAAGTAATCAAAGCGCTCGAAGGGCGCAAGTTTACCCTGTTAAAAGACCAGGAGGAATGGAGAGACTGGGACCACCAGGCAATCAGCTCAGTATTCATTGTTCAGGGAAAATCGAAAAGTGAATCGAAAGGCGAGTGGGATCTGTTAAAGATCGTCGGTGAAAAGAAGGGTATAGATGCCGTTATGTCAAGAGAGGAAAATCCTGTAATACTTGAACCGCTTCCTGGTGAAAAACAATAACATTTTTTTCAACAGATAATGAATTATTGATAAATATTAAAGTATTTGATAAGGACTTAAAATCAAAAAAAGATTAATATTTTGTTATAGGAGATTTTCAGGGCGAGTCGTATACATAACCGGCCCGTAAAAATCGAAATTAAGGCGGCAAAGTAAAAAGTTCATTATGAAAGGCGTGCGAATCTTGAGGAATGAAGCGTACGTATTAGTATGCTGTAATGACGAAATGTAAAGTGTAATCCGCCGCCGTGGACAGAATGACTTTTTATTAACAAATCAAAAATGAATTGGAAATGATATTACGGGGAGGAAGAGAATTGTCTTATACACTCAGTAATGAGCAGCTTAGTGAAATTGAGGAAATTCTTCAGCACGATCTGATAGATCTTGGAGTGCATTGTGTCTTTCTGATCGATATGGCAGGCAATATCATTGCAAATCATGATAATGGTGAGTCAAGCCATGATATATACTCCCTTGCTGCCCTGGCTGCAGGCAATTTCGGCGCAGTTACAGCTATGGCTAAAATAATCGGGGAGGGGGAATTTTCTCTGCTTTTTCATAAGGGTGTAAAGGAAAATATACATTTCAGTAAAATACTATCCGATTATTTACTCATAACCATATTTGGAAACGACATATCACTTGGTTTTTTGAGACTGAAAGTCACGGATGCCGTCGAGAAGACAAAAAAAATATTGGGATCTTTCGATGCTGAATAACAACAGCGCTTATGCACTTTCTGTCGGGAACTTAATTATCAAACAGCAGAACAGGTAGATTGTATGGCCTTTATTAATATGAAGAAAAAGGAAGTTCAGATAAAGATTGTCTACTATGGTCCGGGCCGCGGGGGCAAGACCAGCAATCTTGAATATATTTATAAAAAATTCAAAGAAAGAATCCAGACTGAAATGATAACCGTAAAAACCCACGGCGATCGCACATTATTCTTTGATTTTCTTCCTTTCGATATAGGAAAAATAAACGGATATGATGTCAAAATTCAGCTTTATACCGTTCCCGGCCAGGTAAAATATAATGCAACAAGAAGATTGGTCTTAAGAGGAGTCGACGGTATAGTATTTGTTGCAGATTCAATGGTTATCAGAAAGGATAAAAATGTTCTTTCAATTAAAAACCTCGAAGAAAATCTCGCGGATTATAAAAAGAACATTTCGAATATTCCCCTGGTCATACAATACAACAAAATGGATCTGGCCGAACAGGGTATTCCTGTTTTGTCTTTTGAGGAGTTGGAAAAAGATTTGAATTTGGTGTTGAAAGCGCCTTCATTTTCAGCAAGCGCAATATCAGGTGTTAATGTGGTTCAAACCATGAAAAAGATCATAGCAATGACAATAGCCTCTATTAAACAAGAACTTAAATAGGAGGATAATAATTGGTCAGTGAAAAAGATAGCCTGAATATTCAGGTAGAAAACCGTCTTGAGGATCTTTTTGGAGAAAGTGAAACAAATTCTCCCGCTGCCGCTGAAGGAGGCGATCTTGAATATTATCCTTTCCGGATTTTGAAATCCATCGTCTTATCTATGGATTGGGAGATTAACGATGAGGTTTTGAATAAATTTATTGAACAGATTGATGGATTAAAGGATGCATATAAAGAAGACAAGATTCTGCTCCTTTTTCTTCAGATACTCCGTTCACTTGGAATATATATTAAAGCCAAAAAAGGCGGAGCTCATCCGAATGCTTTTAAAATAATCAACTCCGTTTTTATCCGCCTTGAAAAAGTAGTGCTGTCAAAAAATCTTTCCGAAGATTCAAAGAAGAAAATGCTTTTTGCAGAATTAAGCAAATTTAAAGAACTGAAAGTACAGATAGCTAACAGCAATACCGATAGCGTAAGGAAGAAAAAAGCCGAAACGGAAATAGTTAAAAAGAAAAAAATGCCGGTTGCAACGCCGGTTCCTGCGACGGTCCATAAAGAAGAGGTCCCGGTCGGATTAATCGCTTCGGGAACGCAAGACTATGACGGTAAGGATATTTTCACCAATGCAGTTGAGGATATAAAGAATTTGATTCGTGTTGAATTCGAAGCTTTGAGGGAAGAGCTTAGATTATTTAAACGATAGTAAAATCGTAAGAAGCTCATAGTTTTTTTGTACCGGACATTACATGCAGGCAACTTGAAATACCGGAGGTAATATACAATGGATATTTTGTCAGGAGATATTGTTTTATTGGTATTCAGGCGAGTGGTGCGTAGTAATATCGGAGATTTTTCGCTGGACAGCCAAATGCTGGATGTCCTTATGGAGCTTGACGGCAAGAAAAATCTCGGTTCTATTGCAAAAAAAACGGAGATGAGTACAGGGAACTTGCGCGAAGCAGTGTCAAAACTGTTGAAGCTTAATCTGATTGAGAATGTTGGTGAAGGAACAGGCACATTTCTTGACAATGATTTTTTGGGTTATATGAATGAACAGTTCGCTTTAGCCATAGGGCCTGTTGCTGAGGTTATTATTGAAGATGCCGTTTCCGATTTAGGATGCAAGATGTCTCAGATACCAAGCCATAAAATCGCCGAATTAATCGATCTTCTTTCAAGAGAGATACACCGGGAGGAAAAAAAGGAAACCTTCAAACTGAATATGGTTAAGAAAATCAAGGAAAAAGGTTATTAACATGCTTCTTGTCTTTAACATCTTTTGGGAATTTACCTGAAACAGCTTTCAGTTTAAGGCAAGGCGTTAAATACATATAAAGGAGTAAAAAAAATGATAATTTCATGCGAAGAATGCGGGAAGAAATATCGTATCGACCCTTCGAAAGTTAGTGAAGGTGGTATGAAGTTCAGGTGTAAAGCCTGCAACCATGTCATTACCGTTTCTAAACCGGAAGTCAGGGCTCCCGAGCCGGAAGCCCTTATTGAACCGGAGGAAGAAGTCGGTACTGTAAAAACAGAAACGCCATCTGCAGAGCCGGAGGAAAAACCTGAAAAGAGAGTCAAGCTGCCTGCGGAAGGTATGATAGAAGGAAAGAAAGGGAGACTCGGGTTGCGTCCCAAGATGATCCTTCTCTTTTTTGTTCTTCCTATCATTATAGTAGCCGCAGCAGGTATTCTCTACCTCTGGCAGATGACCTCCCTTTCTTTACTGCTTACAGAGCAGAGCGCTGAAACGGTTAAGAAAATGGCGGAAGATCTGGTGAAAGAGAAGGCAAGAGCGGCTTCAAAACATATAAGCTTGTATCTTGCAACACATCCTGAATTGAAAAAAGAGGATTTTAATTATGAGATGAAATTCAGGCTGATTGCAGTTCAAAAAGTCGGTTTAACGGGTTATACTTCTCTTTATTCAATACCTGATGAACAGGGATTAAGCACTTACTGGATGCATCCCAATGCAAAACTTATAGGTGTTAACATAACTGAAACCATGCAGAAGACGCTCGGCAAGGATTTCAAGGATTTCATTACAATATATCAGCGCGCATATAAAGGAGAAGAGGCGGACGGGTATTATTTCGGCAAGGATGCTGACGGGAAAAACCAGCAAATATATATGGTAAGTTCTCCTGTTGAAGGAACTCCTTTTGTTGTTGCTGCAACCGTATTTCTTGATGAATTTACAAGGCCTATCAAGGTTATGGAGACGCGCGCCCAAAAACTTATCATTAATGCAAAATATATTATTTCGGCAATAATCATCGGCACTATCGTTTTAATCGGTCTGGTTGTTTCGATCTATGGCACCCTGCTTGTAAATAAAATCAGGTCATTGACCGATCTTGCCCAGAGAATCAGCATCGGAGATCTTGATGCCGAGGTTGGGATTAAATCCAAAGATGAGATCGGGGATCTCTATGATGCAATAGTTCGTATGCAGGAGAGTATCCGTCTTTCGATGGAGAGATTGCGCAGAAGGAGAAAATAAGAAACCGGCAAATCACCCGGAATTTCGCTTAATATTTTTTAGTTATTTTTAAAATATATTTGAGGCAAATGATGATAGTTATACCTAGAGAAAAACCTGTAATCGAGAATTTGAACAGTTACTACCTTGACATTCGAAAACTCGTTGAACATTACCAGGGTCAGCTTGGAGCAGGAGGGATACACTTTAAATCTCCTGCTGCCGAGGGTGTAATATTTTTTGATAAGGATGAGCTGCTGGGAGGGGTTTTCAAAGACAAGGAAAGAAATATTCAGGGGAAAGAAGTTCCGGACAGCATTATCGAAGCTTCCTCTCAGTATAATTTTGTTATAAGCATTTATGAAATAGCCCAGAACAAAATATATTTCTGGGCCAACATGCCTGATGCAAAAAAAATATATAAAAATCTGAGCACAGAGTTTACAGATTTAGAAGGACTCATAAAAAAAATGGCCTCGGAAAAACTTACCGGGTACATTGAAGTTGTCATCAATAACGGCAGCGAAGGTGGGCTTGTTTTTTTCAGCGACGGAGAAATTATAGGAGGTTCATATTCCTGGGGAAAAGGTGAAGTCAGCTCCCTGAAAGAGAACAGAGAGCTTCTTGTCGCTAAAACAAAAGATTCCAGAGGTGTATTTCATGTCAGCAGGATTGAAGCTTCAAAACGGCCTGTTGCCGGAGAGATGGGCGTGAATGAGCAAAAAACCGCTGCCGATATATTAATTGTATTAGAGGAATTGTTGCAGATAGTTGAATCTGAAGCGGCAAAGAAAAAAAATATTGATAGAGACTTTAACAATCTTCTTAAAAAGAAATTTGTTGAAAAAGCCGATAAATATATTTTTTTGGATCCTTTTGCCGATGAATTTAAATATTCCGCAGGCAAGATAACTTTTACCGGAGAGGCTACAGATGAAGAACTGTTGCGGGGATTAGCGGAATCAGTCAAAGAAATTGCAGAAGAGTCGGGATTTCTGTCAAATCTTAACGACAGTTTGTCTTCATGGTCTCAAAAATATGCCAGTGAACTTGCTAAAACAGATATAACATTCTGATATAAATAGTGATGTATATTATTTCGTGATCTTGTAAAAAGCTAAGTTTATGCCGCTTTACGGCAACCCGCTTCCGACGGAATAGACAGCCGACTTCGTTGGAAGTCCAAATTCAGACGGCAAAGTAATCGGCTCGTTATGCAACTTAAGCAGAATGACTTTTTAAGAAATCGTCATTATTGCATATTCCGCATATCAAGAGCGCTTTGGTTCACAATTCATGAAGAGTAATCCTTTCCAAAACTCATATGATTTTTCAGACAGTAAATATATTGAGCTCATAGACTCACTTCCTGTTGCAATTTATCGTACTACGATTGAGGGGAAAATTGTTTTTTGCAACAGATTATTTTCCAATATATTTGGATTCGACTCAACCGAAGATCTGATCGGCTATCCCGATATAAAACTTTATAATAAATTAAAAGACAGGGGTTATCTGATCAGTTCGGCTTTGATGCTGGGACGGGTTGTCGATCTCCCAGTTTCTTTTGTTAAAAAGGACGGTACGCAGATCTGGTGTTCGGTCACGGCAAAAACGGTTTATGACGATGAAGAGACTGCGCTCTTTCTGGATGCCGTAATAAGAGAAATAAGCGGGGAAATTGATGACAAACATAATGGCTCGAAGCTTGACGACATTGTTGACAGCATGAATGACATAGTAATGATTCTTACTTTGAATGGAGATATTATTGATATTAACAAGGCCGGCGCACAAGTGTTTGGTTACATCAGGGATGAGCTTATCGGAAAACAGCTTGTAGATTATGTTGTTCAAAAACAAAGGGATTTCTTTATTCTTTTCCTTTCGGACATTCTGAAAATCGGTAAATATGACGGTTTTTTTTCTGTTGTTGACGGCGGCGGTACAGAGCATCATCTTGAATTTACGGCTTTATTGGTAAAAAAAAATGGAAAAGCGCAGCAAATTAAGGGGATTGCAAGGGATATAACGGAAAAAGTCATGAAGCAGAAAGAGAGGTCATTAAGGGAAAAATTTCAGGGTGTTCAGGAGATGGCTGGAGGAGTGGCGCACAGATTAAGTCAGCCGCTGACTGTTATAAGCAATCTTGTTGCTGAAGTGCTGAATAATGTGCCCAAGGAGAGCGTGAATCATCAAAAGCTTGAAAAAGTTCACAAACAAATTGAAAAATTGAACGAGATAACAAGAAAGGTAGCAGGCATTAAAAAATATGAAGTAATAGATTATGTAGCAGGCATTAGAATAGTGGATATAGACAAAGCTTCGTGATTTACGGCATAAAGGAGATTTAATGATAAGAAACGTTCTTATGGTCGATGATGATAAGGATTTACTTGCTTCACTTAAGGAAGGGCTTGGAAAGTACGACGAAACTTTTCACGTTTTTACTTCCGACAGCGGGCTTGACGCCATTGAAAAGCTTAAAAACAACACCATTTCTCTGGTTGTTACCGACCTTAAAATGGAGCCGATGGACGGTTTCAGCCTTTTGTCGCACATAATGGAAAACTACCCTGATATTCCTGTTATCATCATAACCGGCTACGGAACACCGGAGATGGAAAAACTTGCCAAAAAAGGCGGAGCTGTGGGTTACATTCAAAAGCCTTTCATTGTCAAAGATCTTGCCGTGAAAATGATGACTACTTTGCGCAGAGAGTCGGACGGAGGCACGCTGCACAATGTCTCATCAGGCATGTTCCTGCAACTGGTTGAAATGGAGCAGAAGACCTGCACTATCCGGCTTGAAGATACTTCTACAGGCAGAAAAGGAGTGCTCTTCTTCAAGGATGGCGAACTCTATGATGCGAGGATGAATGATCTTCAGGGTAAGGATGCCGCATACGAGATGTTTTCATGGGAGCAGGTAGTCCTTTCGATACAGAATGAATGTCAAGCTAAGGAAAATAAAATACAAAGCGATCTTCAGGGATTGATACTTGAGGCGATGCGGTTAAAAGATGAGAGAAGCGAAGCAGAGGAAGAATCGCCTGTTGTTCCCGAAAGTATCCCGGTTGTTGAAGAAGTCAAGACTGAAAAACCGGACCAAGTATCGGAGGTTAGAAGCAGAATCGAGAAAAATCTGGGGGCAAGGAGCGGTGTTGAGGACATATATCTTGACAGTTCGTGGGATGGCCTGATTTCCCAGATGTCAAGGTTGGGTGCGTTTTTCAGGATAGGGAAAATCAAATCGGTTTTTGTCGATATAGGGGAAACACGCAACTTTATTTTGAAGCAGGATAAGGAGACTGCGGTTGTTGCCGTAAGTCCGAAATGTCCCCGGGACAGAATAATGCAGATTCTTAATTAAAGAGATATGGTTTGATACAAATATTTTGCGGAAGGTGATATGAAAGAATTATTTAAAGATATTCTGAGTGTTGAAGGAATTAAAGGGATTATATTATTCTCTTCCCAGGGGGAGATGCTGTTCAAAACTTTTTTATCCGCGATACCGGAAGATCCTGAAACGCGCGATTGGGCACTTTTTCTTGACTCGATAAGTAAAGTCAGGGAAAGCGATCTGATATTTGAAGGCGGGAGAATTTATATCAGAAAGACCGAACTGGGATTTCTTGTGATTCTTATGAACTCTTCCGCACCAGTGGCATTGGTAAGATTAAACTGTGATGTACTGCTTCCTTCCCTGAAACCTGCGAAGACTTCAAAAGGGCTCGGCAGGTTTTTTAAAAGGTAGTTCATGGTCATTAAATATGGATATTCGTATATTAATGAAGTTGAAGTGAGGATAATTGAAGGTGGCTTTAACTCATACTGAAATAAAAAGAGATCTTTATTCGAAAATCAACGAAGCAAAGGTCTGTTTTTCCATGGGACTTTATGCTGAAGCCCTTGGAATTTATGAGGAAATTTTTGTTTTTTTTCCGGATCTGGACAGCAAAATAAAGGATGAGATTAATGAACAGATACGCCTTTTAAAAAAGGAGATTGATGAACTTGAGCATGCCGATGCAAAGCGCGTCTCGGTTGACGATATTTCCCTGCTGAAATCCCTTTCCAGCCAGGAGGATTTTACCGCGATTCTTGACAGCTCCAGTGCTTTCAAGGAGCTTGGGCTTTTTGGAGAGGCTGTTGCCGAGTATGAAAAACTGTTCTTTCTTGATTATCCAGTAGATAAAATTGTTCCGGAGATGTGTGAGTCTCTCTGTAAAGTGTTTTCTCCGGACAAGATAATGGAAAAAATTGCCAATATCATAAGTAACGAGAGAATAGATAATGTAAAGAAGGCCAGGATAAATTACTGTTTCGGCCTTGAAATGGAAAAGAGAGACCAGCGTGAAAACGCCCTCGAACTTTACAAAAAAGCCGCTAAAATTGATCCAAAAGACATGGAAACCGGTAAAAAGATTGAGGCGCTTTTATCCACTCTTTCATACAGTTCCAGATACGATTATCTTCTCAGAAACAAAATGGTTACAACCGACCAGCTACAGAAAGCTTTCGCGCTGTCTAAAAAAATAAATAAGAGCGTTGAGTTTGTCCTCATAGATCAGTATAAAATCAATAAAGCGGAGATAGGGAAATCCTTTACCGCATTCTACGGCTGTAAGTTCAAAGTCTATGATCAGAGTCTGCAGGTGCCGGTTGAACTGCTTGGGAATCTGAAAAAATCCTTTCTGCTCAATGAGATATGGATTCCATTGAGCTGGAATAAAGAAGGGCTTGAAATCCTGGTCGATGATCCGAAGAACCTTAATAAATCGGATAATATTAAAACTCTCATGAAGACCAGAAAGATTAATTTTTCCGTAGGTATAAAAGAAGATATTGAAGAATATATAAAGAGGTTTTTTGATTCGGGAAAGGGTGCGGGTGAAACTCCTCAGGAGAGCAGCGATTATTCCGATCTGGATGTCATTCCCGATATATCTTTCGAGGAAGAGGAAGAAGTAGATGTTTCAGGAGATGAGCCGGATGAACAATCAAGCCACATTGTTAAACTGGTTGATCAGGTTCTTATTGCTGCTTACAGGAAGAATGCCTCTGATATTCATATTGAGCCATCGCCTGTTACAAAAATGACGGGTATCCGCTTTCGAATGGATGGAGTCTGCCAGGAATATTTAAGAGCCCCGAATTCAATGGCAAGAGGCATTATTTCGAGGCTCAAAATAATGGCTGAGCTCGATATTGCCGAAAGAAGGCTTCCTCAGGACGGGAAGATAAAATTCAGGCGTAAAGGAATTCCTCCCTTTGAACTCAGGCTTGCATCCCTCCCGACAGCAGGCGGTTTTGAGGATATCGTCCTCAGGATTCTCGCAAAAGCCGGGGCCATGGAACTTGATAAGATGGGATTGAATGAGCGCAATCTTGTAGTCATGAAAAAAATCGTCGCAAAACCTTACGGACTTGTTTTGGTTGTAGGTCCTACCGGTTCAGGAAAGACGACTTCCCTTCATTCGGTGCTTGGATATATCAATAAACCAGGCGTCAAAATATGGACAGCTGAAGATCCTGTTGAGATTACGCAGCAGGGATTAAGGCAGGTCGAGGCAAAACCCAAGATAGGACTCGATTTTGCCAGAATTATGCGCGCTTTCTTAAGAGCCGATCCGGATATCATAATGATAGGAGAGATGCGCGACCATGAGACTGCGTCGATCGGCATTGAGGCTTCTCTCACCGGACATCTAGTTTTCTCTACATTGCATACAAACAGTGCGCCTGAAACCATAACGCGATTGCTCGATATGGGGCTTAATCCTTTGAACTTTTCCGATGCATTTCTCGGAGTAATGGCCCAGCGACTCGTAAGAAGATTGTGCGCGAACTGCAAGGAGGAATATCATCCAACGCAAGAGGAATTTGAAGAGATAGCCATGGACTACGGCAGGCAATACTTTGAAGTGACAGGCATTAAGTATTCTTCGGATTTTGTCCTGTATAAAGCGGGCAAGTGCGATACCTGCTCCGGCACCGGTTACAAGGGCCGCCTCGGGATACATGAACTTATGGAAGGCACTCCGGAAATAAAGAGGATGATTAAAAAATCCGCCACTTCCGAAAGTCTTTTCGAACAGGCAATGAAGGAAGAGATGACCACTCTCAAACAGGATGGGATATTGAAGTCTTTCAAGGGACTGACAGATATCACCGAGGTCCGCCGCGTTTGTATAAATTGACACAATCTTATCAATTATTTCCCGCCATGTTCAAGGTCAGGGAATAAAGTATGGAAATAGGCTCGGCAGATTGGGAAAATATAATAACAAGCGGCGCGAAGGTTTTTGATGTCGACGTGGGTTTGAAAGAGGCCAGGCAGTTTTCGATTCACGCCGAGGAACTAGTAAAGTGGAACTTAAAAATAAATTTAACCGCGATAACCGATCCTTTTGAAGTTGCCGTCAAACATTTTATTGATTCAATTGCCCCTGCCGGCATAATTCCTGCTGGCGCATCAATGCTTGATATAGGTTCCGGAGGAGGTTTTCCGGGTATTCCGCTGAAAGTTGTTATACCGACTCTTTCGGTATCACTCGTGGATTCTTCGCGGAAAAAAATATCATTTTTAAAACACGTCATAAGGAAAATCGGGATAGAGGATATAGAAGCCGTTCAAGGCAGGGTGGAAGAATTGGCCGGAAGTACGAAAATGTTCGATGTCATTATATGCCGTGCCTTTTCATCACTTGAGATGTTTGTCGGGTCGGCGCTTCCGCTTCTTGCTCCAAATGGCATAATCATATCCTTGAAAGGAAAAATAAACCCTGAGGAGATAGAAGCTGTACGGGTTTCAGGTGATAAAAAACCGGGCGCTGGTAAAAACTCAGGTCTTCCGATTGATATAAAAATCAAAAAATATTTACTTCCTTATATTGATTCGGAAAGAACTCTCATGATTATAAAAAAACTTGGTTAACATCTCACACGGCCTTTTTATTCCGTATTTGTTTGCAATCATACAGAAAGTGATTATACTCCGCAACCGGATTCTTTCAGCATATGCAAAAACAGGAGTCCCGACCGTTTGTAATAACCATGCCAATCTTAAAATACAGGAAGGATTAATGCCGAAATTGATTGAAAATGAAAAAATAAGAAATGTTGCCATTATAGCTCATGTTGACCACGGAAAAACAACTCTGGTGGATGGAATGTTCAGGCAGAGCGGTTTATTCAGAGCAGGACAGGAAGTCGATGAAAGAATCATGGACTCGATGGATCTTGAACGAGAAAGAGGCATTACAATTGCCGCGAAAAACTGTTCGGTGGTCTGGAACGGCGTAAAAATAAACATTATTGATACTCCGGGACATGCAGACTTCGGCGGTGAGG
>Ga0315268_10002864_pt1 | contig 19180 bp, 17 predicted proteins | sample C1_top_MG_FD_204535 | JGI IMG/M metagenome (GOLD analysis project Ga0315268, IMG submission 204535) | Sediment microbial communities from Yellowstone Lake, YNP, Wyoming, USA - C1_top | ecosystem: Environmental > Aquatic > Freshwater > Lake > Sediment | place: USA: Wyoming | collected 2017-08-01
GACCCAAGATTTCTACTGTAGCGCAGCTGTCAGTAGTAAGCAGGAGGAATTTTTGTCGTTTCAGCTTCAATTGTGCCACTGGTTTAGTGGCGCAAGGATGACGGCTGAGTGTCTAAAGTTGAGATACTGTATAATAGTACGATTTAATTGAATTTTATAAGTCAACTGGGCGCGGACGAGGCTTGCGAACTGAATCTCAAAACCTGCAAGGCGGACGAAGGCGGCCGGCAGACACTGGAAAAGCTGGATGGGTTTGTGCAACGCTGAAAACGAAAGAGGTGCGAATGAAAAAATTCCCGCCACAACGACTGGAAGAAATACCCAACATCGGCAAATCCATTGCGGTTGATTTGCGCGGTTTGGGGATAATGAACCCTGAACAACTGTCGAAACAGGACCCGCTGAAAGTATATCTGCAACTGGGAAAAACCATGGGTGCGCGGCATGATCCCTGCGTGTTATACACCCTGCTGGCGGCCGGAAAATTTCTGCAAACGGGAGAATCGACTGCCTGGTGGAAGCTTACTGAGGAAGGTAAAAGTATGCTGGCGAAAGTGAATAAGACAGGATAAATTGGGGGTTGACCTCCGTAATCGGCCAATAACTGCCATGCCGGAACGGCAGCTTTGGGGCAACGTAGTAACATGCCTTGCCTTCATGCTTCGCTCCAATTGCGCTCAATCTAGACGAGTGCCTGTCAACCCGATAGATCCTTAGCGTACTCTGTAACTGGTGGAACTCCTCTCACAATGAAAAAGAATGTAATTTGCGATTAAATTACATTCCCCTTGAGTTTTTCTGGTTTACCAATTACTATCCTGAGTAAATTTACTCAGGATAGTAATTATGCCCGTCACACCCTATCAGCGTAAGGAAGCTCGCACGCTCCTTGAGCGACTATCTGAGCCGCCTCGATTTCTGATTTTTGTTGCGGGCCCGCGCCAGGTCGGCAAGACTACATTGGTGCGTGATGCTCTGACCCACTATGATCCAGGCCATTACCTCTTTGTGCCGGTAGATAGGCCAGACGAGATACAGCCACCCGGCTTCGCGTCAGCCGGGAGTATCATCTACGATCAGGATGCAGGCCCACGAAACACAGCATGGTTGGTCAGTAAGTGGCAACGTGCTCGTGCGGCAGCGCGTGAGTCGACTGACGGGTACATTCTCATTCTCGATGAAATCCAAAAAATCGCCCATTGGTCAGAAGCTGTCAAAGGCTTGTGGGATGCAGACCGGACTGAGGGATTGAAGCTACATGTCGTTTTGTTAGTCTCCTCACCTTTGCTGATGCAAAAAGGCATGAGTGAAAGCCTGACTGGACGCTATGAATTGATTCAAGTTGCTCACTGGTCATTTCTGGAAATGCACGAAGCCTTCGATTTCGATCTGGAGGATTACGTTTATTTCGGGGGATACCCAGGGAGTGCCTCCTATATCCGCGATGAGCCGCGCTGGCGCAATTATGTTAACGGTAGTTTAATCGAGCCGAGTATTGAGAAAGATATTCTGATGATGACACGTGTTGATAAACCTGCGCTGCTCAAGCAACTATTCCACCTTGGTTGTAGTTACTCGGGTCAAATCCTTTCCTATGACAAGATGCTCGGACAACTGCAAGATGCAGGAAATACAACGACGCTTGCCCGATATCTGGAAATGCTGGGGAATGCAGGGTTGATTTGTGGACTGCAAAAATATGCAGGGCAACAGCATAGGCGACGTGCATCGTCCCCCAAGTTTAATGTGCTCAATAATGCCCTGATGTCGGCCGGATCGGGATACACCAAGGCCGAAGCGAAAGCAGATCGTAGTTATTGGGGGCGATTGGTTGAAAGCGCAGTAGGCGCGCATCTATACAATACCGGCCATCCTGACTGTCATATCTACTACTGGCGCGAAAGTTCGCGCGAGGTTGATTTTGTTATTGAACGAGGCAAAAAACTGACCGCCATCGAAGTAAAAAGCGGCCCCGTTACTGGCTATATTGCCGGCCTAGATTTGTTCGAAGAGAACTTTGGAAAATGCCGAAAGATACTGGTCGGCGATGGCGGCATCCCGCTTGTAGAATTTCTCTCTCACCCGACGGAGTATTGGCTTTGATCCGGATGGAAAAATCTTTTTTTGTCCAGCGTAACTGTACGCAACGTACTGGCAATGCGGATGAGAAAGGGAGTCATCCCCTGGTAAGCTATCGCAACTTGCCAGCCTATGTACTGCTTGGCGATCCAGGTTCAGGTAAGACTGAGTCATTCAAACGGGAAGCAGAGGAATCTGGAGGCGTATACGTCAAGGCGCGCGACTTCGCTACATTTGAGCCGAAAACGGAAAATCAGGGCAATACTTTATTCATTGATGCTCTGGATGAAATACGTGCCGATGGCAAAGATGGACAGACACCGCTCGACCACATACGCAAGCATCTTGACAGGATCGGACGCCCGCGCTTTCGTCTTTCCTGTCGCGAAGCTGACTGGCTGGGCGAAAGCGATAGATCAGCTCTGTTGCGCGTGTCGCCAGACGAGAAGGTTGTTGCGCTACATCTCGACCCATTAACCGACGATGACATTGTCAAAATACTCCGTCATAAAAATGTGCCTGATCCGACTGCATTCGTCCGTCAAGCTGGCGAACACAGGCTGAGTGAACTGCTACGCAATCCGCAAACACTGAATTTATTGGTGGCATCCATTGGTGAAAATGAATGGCCGAAAAATCGTGCAGATATTTATGAAATGGCTTGCCGCAAACTCGTTGACGAAAAAAATTCTGAACACAGACATGCAAAGGGTGAAAAGCATCATTCTGCCGATAAGCTTCTCGATGCCGCCAGATACCTCTGCGCCATCCATTTGCTGTCCGGGATTGCCGGATTCGCTTTGGACGAAGATGCAACAGATAGTCAACACTACAATTGGAAAAATCTGTCAGCGCACGATTTTCCCTTGCTTCCGGCACTAAAAACCAATCTGTTCCAGAGCGATGGAGAGGAAATGCGCATCCCTGTTCACCGTAGCGTTGCCGAATATCTTGGTGCTCGCTATTTGGCGGAACTGGTCGAGAAGCGCGGCCTGCCTTTCGGTCGTGTACTAGCGTTAATTACCGGGGAAGATGGTGGCATGGTGCCTGACCTGCGCGGCCTTGCGGCATGGTTGTCCGTCCATAGTCGCATCGGGCGGCCGACCTTGATCGAGCGAGACCCTTTGGGTGTGGTGCTCTATGGTGATGTACGCAACTTTCCTGTTGCTGACAAGCAGCTTGTCTTGGTTGCCTTGAAAAATGAAGCTCAGCGTTACCCTTGGTTTCGTTCCGATGATTGGTCATCCTCGCCTTTTGGTGCGCTGGGTACCATCGATATGGCATCTGCATTCAAGGAGATACTTTCATCACCCTCACGCGATGAAGCTGATCAGGCTTTGCTTGATTGTGTGCTAGATGCGATCCGCCATGGTGATGCCATACCTGTACTGACAGACTCATTGGAAACTGTTGTGCGAGATGAAAGTTATTGGCCGGTAATACGCCAAAATGCAGTGCGGGCTTTAATGCATTTCATGCCGGGCAACGCGGAAAGGTTGCAAAAGTTTGCGGAAGATATTCGTGATGGGTCACTCGAAGACAGGGAGGATGAAATACTCGGCGGCATTCTTCGTAAACTTTATCCTGACTTTATTTCACCCGCGAAAGTCTTGGATTATTTACACCTGCCGAAAAATGACAGCTTGATCGGTAGTTATTTCATGTTCTGGACTCATGAGCTTCCTGAGTTAACTGCCAATGAAGATATACCGCTGTTGTTAGACCAATGCGTACAAAGACATGCAGACCTGAGAATGATGCTGCGAGATCATCAATTCAACGAGATGGCTGGAGAGCTATTGATACGCGGTCTGGTGGCACATGGCGACACGATTACCGATGAGCGTCTCTACAACTGGCTCGGAGTTGGGCTTGATGAATATGAACATACCCGGCTTGTCGGGGAGCATGCAGAGAAAATTGCGAGGTGGTTCGCGGATCGTCCTGGACGCTACAAAGCTATGATTGAGCGTGGAACTACCCTATGCGCTGAACAGGAAAATGTCTGGTATTGTATGAACCGATGCACCATGAGGCTTCACGGTTCATCACCTCCCGCTGATATCGGGATGTGGTACCTGATGAAAGCAAAAGCGGCACAGAAAAGCAAATTGGCCGAATATTATTTCCATCAAGCGGTTCATAAGTTGATACGTGATGGCGGGCAGCAAGACCTGACGCTACCAGCACTGGAGTTTATTGAATCATGGGTGACTGCTTATCCTGTTTTTCAGCAATATTTAGAATCGTTCATTACCTGTCCAATTGATGACTGGCGAAAAGAGCAGTCTCAAAACAAACTAAAGAGGAATGCCGAACAACAGAAGAGAACACACGAATTAGTCAATTTTTACCGCCAGCATTTGACCGCCATTCGTGATGGCAGCGTGTACCCGAAAATTCTGCATGACTTGGCACAAGCTTATAGCGGATTGATTTATGAAGCTAGAGGTGAAACGCCTCGCGAACGCCTTGAGGATTTTCTTGGAGGAGACAATGAATTGATTGAAGCTGTATATGCAGGCTTTCGTCATGCCCTTGACCGTAGTGATATACCAACTGTCAGTGAAATCGTTGAACTCGAACTAAAGGGGAAGATGCACTATATTCGACCAGTCTGCTTGGTTGGTATGGAAGAGCTGTATCAAAGCAACCCATCTGGAGCATTGCTACTCGACGATGGCATCTTATCGAGGCTGCTGGCATTTCGCTTTACCTACGATATTGGTGAAAATCCGGCATGGGTTACTACATTGATTCAGGATCGCCCTGCACTGGTGGCTGAGGTGTTGCTTACTTATGCATTGCCTATGTTGCGCGCTGGAAAGGTACATGTCAGCGGACTATATCCACTGGCATATAACGACTCATATTCAGAAGTCGCTCACATTGCGTTGCCACCGTTGCTGGAAGGCTTCCCCTTGCGTGCGCGCAAGCAGCAATTGAACAATGCACTTGATCCGCTATTGAAGGCGGCCATCCATTATCTCGACAAGAAGATGCTTGCGACCATCGTGGCACGAAAACTCGAATTGGGGAGTATGGATGCCGCGCAACAGCTCTATTGGCTGGCTTGCGGGCTGATGATCGCCCCATCCACATACACAGCTAAATTGCTCCAGTACATAGGCAAAAGCAAGCTTCGCCGAGGGAAACTGGCAGGGTTTTTGCACGAACAATGGAAGGGCAGGTTCCCCTATGCAGACCTGCCAGAAGCTGCGCTCGCGCTGTTGATAGAGCTGCTTGCACCGGATGGTTCAGCCGAACGTCCAAAGGTGGTTCATTGGGTTGGTCCGGCGATGCATACCGCTGATCTGATGCGTTCATTCATAAATATACTGGGAGGCAATCCAAGCGAGGCGTCGACCCATGAACTTGAACGCCTGATGGCTTTACCCAGTCTCGTAAATTGGCATAGCGCTTTGCAGCACGCCTTACATACCCAGCGTATCGCCCGGCGCAAGGCTACGTTCCGTCGTTTGGGTGTGGAGGAGGTTGACCGTACACTGGCTAATTTACAGCCAGCCAGTACTGCCGACCTTGCTGCATTGGCTTTCGATCATCTGCGTGTTATCGCCAGAAATATACGCGACAGTAGCACTAACGATTACAAACAGTATTGGAGCTATGATGAAAGCAACAAGAAACTGGATAAACCCAAACCTGAAAACGACTGCCGTGATGCATTACTGTCCGATCTGAATGAGCGGCTTGGTAAACTCGGCATTGATGCGCAGCGAGAGGGAAATTATGCTGATGATAAACGCTCCGACATTCGGGTTGCATTTGGTGGTGCTAATGGATTTAACGTTCCTATCGAAATCAAGAAAGACAGCCATGCTGATCTTTGGCGCTCAATCCATGAGCAATTGATTCCCAAGTATGTACGGGATCCTGGCGCGGATGGATATGGAATTTATCTTGTCTTTTGGTTCGGTGGAAAAGGGATGCCTCTAGCCATAGATGGAAAGAAAATTCGTAGTGCCGCAGAACTTGAAAACCGCTTACGACAGACACTTACGCCAGAAGAAAGCTATCGCATCCAGGTTTGTGTGGTTGATTGTGCGCTGCCCTAGTTGAACTCTATGACTGCTTCGGAGCAGATCGATCGGTTGGGACGTGTCGTTTGCTTCACTACACGAGCGTCCAGTTTCATGCAGTGTAAAAACAATACTATCTGTCTCCTTTGGGCACATTTAGGACCGCCAAATTTTGTTCATGGCCTGCACTTGATTTGGGTGCGAGCGAGAATTACGCGTTACTTTTCCTTTGCTTCTCCATCCACATAAAACCAGCGCCCGTCCTCGCTTACGAAGCGGCTAACTTCATGCATGCGAAATGCACGGCCGTTGATTTTGTATTTGGCGATAAATTCGACGATGGCGTGGGTGTCGTCCGTTTGCTCGTGGCGTTTCACCTGCAATCCCATCCACTTGCTTTGCGCTTCTTCTGACAGGCCGAGTTTTTCCGGGCGGGTGGAAGTGTGCCAGGTGGCAAGCAGGTAATCTTCGCGCGACAGCGTATAGGCGGTGTAGCGCGAGCGCATCAGGGCTTCCGCGGTGGCGGCCGTTTCTTTGCCATCCATATAACGGCCGCAGCAGTCGGCGTATTTCTTGGTGCCGCCGCACGGGCAAATAATATTTTTATTCGGCATATCTTAAGGGTGAGTTGAATAAGTCGTCATCCCCGCGAAGGCGGGGATCCAGTTGTTTGATTTGGCTGGGTTCCCGCCTTCGCGGGAACGACAAATTGGATTTAATCAGTGCTTCCTTAATAACCGTTGCCGGATGTACGCTCAGGGACCAGGGAAATACGCAGAACATTTCTGGGTCAAGGTTTACGCCGCATTCTTCTTGAGCAGGTCGACGCGGATCGGCATATAGAAATCCGCCCCGTTGGTGGTCATGTGCTTGTTGAATTTCGAGCGCACTTCCTCCAGCAGCGCGGGCGACAGCCTGTGATCGGAATGGGTTACCTTGAGCACCTGTTCGTCAAACTGGTCGAAGTTGTCGAAATGCATCGCATTGAGGAAGAATTTCTGCGTCACCAGTGAAAAACGCTGCGATGCGACTGCGCGCTTTTCGGCGGCGAAGGCGGCGTCGCGCACCGGACCTTCGTCATGGAACAGACGCAGGATTTCGTTGAAATCCCCGGCATAGACCGGCTCGGAAATGAATAGCAGGCCGCCCGGTTTCAGCACACGCTGAATTTCAGCGAATGCGTTGTTCATCTGCCCGATCGGCACATGGTGCAGGGATTTGAACATCAGCACGAAGTTGAAGCTCGCATCCGATGCAGGAATCTTTTCCGCCACGCCGTCTTCAAACTTCACATTCGGCAGGTCGGTGATGGTCTTGTTCTTCGCGAGCTGAATCTTGTCGACTTCCAGCGCCAGAACCGAAGCCGCTTTTTGCGAAATAATGCGGGTCTTTTCCGCCTTGCCGCAGCCGAGTTCCAGCACGCTTGCGCCTGCCAGCGGCAGGAGTTCGTCCAGAATAATTATTTCATTTGCAACGAGAGTAGCTTTCGGGTTGGCAATACGCATTTCACTTGCATTCATATCAATTCCTTTTGTTGTTTTAACATATTGATTATATTAAGTTTTTTAAAACGCACTGGGTTTGTGGGCAGCAGTTAAATCATACGGCAGTTTGGCGGCATAAACGCACATCCGGTTCGCGTCTCACGCCAAAGCCGTGCGCCGTGCCGGGAACATCGAGATGCTTACTCCTCCCAGCACCAGCAGGCCGCCGGCCAACTGCGCCATAGTAGGCGGCGCCCCAAAGGATGCGCTGATCAACATTTCGAATACCGGCACCAGATTGATGAAAATGGAGGTGCGCGTTGCGCCGAGACGTGCGATGCCCATGCTCCAGAACAGGTAGGCCAGCACGGTGCCCCCGGCCACCATCACCGCCAATGCGAGGCTAGCGTGGAGATCAGGTATCGCGACAGAATCGCCGCTCGCAATCGCAATGGCCAGCAGCAGAACGGCTCCCGCCGTCATCACCCAGGTAGTATTTCCCAGCGCCGATCCCTGGGGCATGTAGCGGCGTCCCAGCACATTGTACAGCGCCCAGGACACGTTGGCGGCCAGCATCAGCAGGTCGCCATGATCCACATGCAGGGTGACGAGCCTGGCCGGGTGGCCGTGGGTAATAACTACCGCTACGCCAATCAATGCCAATGGCAACGCCAGCAGCTGGCGCAGCGTTGGCCGTTCGCCGAAAAACATGGTGGCCAACAAAGTCGTTATCAGCGGGTTGGTTGCCATGATGAGCGCGGCATTGTTGGCCGAGGTCGACTGCAACGCGTGAAAGAACAGCAGGTTGAACGCGGTAATGCCGACCGTGCCGAGCAGCAGATATACAGCGGCATGACGGCGCAGCAGGCCAAACAGATGCTCGCGGCGCACAGCGGCGATGATGAACATCAGCAGCGCGCCCAGCACAAAGCGAACGGCAGCCGCCCACAATGGCGACAGTACTGCGAGTATCGGCCCGGCCAGCACAAAATTGGCGGCCCAGAAAAATACAGATATCATCACAAGGAGATAGACAGAGGTGATGGGCATTGATTATTCCAATCAGAAAAAGTTTACGTGCAGAAACATTAAATGGTATTTTATCAGGGTACAAGCAATATTTTTCTACAGCAATGTTAAGGAAAACTAATGTCACGCCGACTGCCTCCGCTTAATGCACTTAGAGTTTTTGAAGCTGCTGCACGACACAAGTCATTTGTCCGCGCAGCGGAAGAGTTGAGCGTCAGTCCGGCAGCAGTTAGCCAGCAAATCAAATTGCTGGAAGATTACCTCGGCGTTGTTTTGTTCAAGCGGGGCAAGACGCTTACGCTGAGCGAATCTTCAACTGCAGTGCTGCATCTTGTTTCAGATGCGTTCGACCAGTTGGAGCGCGCAATGATGAAAGTGCGTGCGGATCGCATAGCGGAGCCATTGGTGGTATCGGTGCCGCCAGCGTTCGCGGCGCGCTGGCTGGTTCCCCGTCTGGACGATTTTCAGGGCCGTAATCCCGCTGTTGAGTTGCATTTGCTGGCCACACGGCGCGTTGTGGATTTTTCCATCGAAGACGTGGATTTGGCCATTCGTTTCGGCACCTGCACCTCGCCCGAACTCTGCGTTGAACGCCTGATGCCGGAAACGATAGTGCTGGTGGCCGCACCGGGCCTGGCGGAGACCATCAAGGTGCCCGCCGATCTCGCACGCTGCAGCTTGCTGGAAGATGACTGTCACATCAAGAATGGAGCTTTCCCGGATTGGGAGACATGGCTCACCACGCTGGGAGTCGACAATACCCCACTGCGTATCCGCCGTTTCAGCGGCGACAGCAGCCTGGCGATCCAGGCTGCAGTGTCGGGTCTGGGCGTGGCGTTGGCCTGGCACAGCCTGGTAGTGGATGACCTGAAAGCGGGACGGCTTGCGCAAGTACTGGATCACACCATTCCGACCACGCTCGGTTTTCACCTGGTCATGCCGAAAAACCGGGCAGCCCTCGGCAAAGTTGTGGCGTTCCGCACCTGGCTGTTGGAGCAGGTTGCAGATTAAACAGCTGGCGGATTTAAGCGCATGAGGCGTAGCGTCACGCCTTGCTGGACAGAAAAATAAACGCACCACTTGCCCTGTTCAACTGCGGTTTCTAGGATAATCACTTTCCCTGCGCTGCAGTGTTATTCCATTTCTATTTCAATACTTGAATTTACTCCCTTCTCCCGCAGGCGGGAGAGGGAACTTGTATCTGCGGTCAGATTCGTATCACTTTTGATCTGGAAATGGAATTACAGTTCTACTTTACTGTGTATCTGATATTGGCAAGCTTTACCATGGCTTGTCTCTTAAATAAGTCTCAAGGTAAATTTTCCAGCGCAACGATGATACGGTTCTTTTTGTCTTTGTCTATGTTCTTGGCGAATTCACCCGCAGCGATTGTTGGCTTCATGGCGTAATCAAAGTCACGCTGGGAAAGCAGGTCTTATACCGCCGTGGGTCGCGCGTTAGCAACGGGCATCCCAGCACGGCGGCATGTGCGCCTATGAAAAAATCCGCCAACACGTTGTTGGCTTTGCCACCTTGCTTGCGGTATTGCGCAAATGCTTTGCCTGCCAGAAACAAGGCGGGGCGCGGCAATTCTGCAAAGCTCAGGTCGAGAGTTTCAATGATTTTGTCCAGCGCTTCCACTTTGGAAAAGGTCAGCGACAGTTCCGCGTAAATAATGGGGTTGATTGTCAGCGGGTGAACTTGTGATTGTGCCCGCAATTGTTCAATTGACCAGTTGGCCCATTCCGGATCATCTTCCAGAACGTCAATCAATACGTTGGTATCAACCAGCAGCATCAATCGGTGCCGCGTAGCAATGCCATCAAATCATCGGTGCGCCATTTGACATCCGCCTTGCCGCGCGCGGCCTCGAAGCGGTCGGGTTTGCGACTTGCGCGAGCGCCTACTTTATGGATGACCACATCGCCTTCGCGATTGACCGCAAACTGTACCGAGCATCCCGGCATCATGTTGAGCGCATCGCGAATCTGTTTTGGAATGGTGACTTGGCCTTTGCTGGTCAGTGTGGTGGTCATGGTTGTCTCGTTTAGGTATTACGTTGGCGTCAATTGTAATACTGCAAATAAGGACAGGCAACAAGCAAAATGGAGTCGGCGCGCTTGAGCCGGTCCAGTGTAGGCATTATTCAGTTGCTTTCCAGTGCCGCAATGATGCGGCTCTTTTTGTCTTTGTCTATGGTCTTGGCGAATTTTACGGCAGCCACAATCTGGTTGCGGACATCGGGCGAAACGGTGCCTTTGATGGCAGTTGGGTCGGTCATCAGGCATTTAATCACCTCTTCGCGTTTCATCGGCAATACTTCGTGGCAGGCAATGTGTGAATCGTGATCGAGGAAGTTGTGATTCACTACATCAATGGAAACCCGGCATTGCAGCAGATGTTGTTTATTGGAGACGAATGGATTGATTTCGGAATTGACGACAAAGGTAAGGTACTCAGGATCATCATCCGCTACGAGTACCAGAAATTTCTGCTTTGTGACTTGGGGAAACTTGACCAGAAGTTTGATGACGCATCCAGGTTGAAGGGCTGCTTCAATGCGTGGTCGCAATAATTCAGCCGGGAGGTGTGCGCCAAGCGGTGCCATCAATGAGCATGCAAATAACCCGCTACTTCGGCAGCATTGGGCAATGTTTTGACGATGGATTCCAGCGGTATAGTTTGGTTGTCATCCGTAGCTTGCCATGCGCTGTCGTGGGTAAGGTCAGTCAGTTGACCAAAACTTTGTTTGCCATATTCAGCAATAGTTTTCTGGATGCACTCAATTTCAGACTCGGCCAGCATGTCCATGTTGCAGTCTCTATTGGGCTGAACTTCACGGCCATGACGAACGTTGATTGTTTCCTGAATAATCTCATCCCAATCCACGTCGATGGATTCTTTCTTGGCGGCTACTTTCATCATTTTGTAAATAGCAGACGGTACTGGGCCATACTCCATTGCAATGTAACGATCACCGCAAATCAGGCGGCCATACTCTTGCAGATGCAACTTGTCTGAAAGATAAAACATCTTGGAGATGCTATGAAAGGTGGGGTTATCGAGGCCCTTGGCAATGAATAAGATCGCTTCCAGTGCTTTGTCTCGATCGAAGTGTTTTATATGTACGGGCATTTTTATTCCTTTGCGATGTACCAAAAGGATTGGTTATGCGTTTGTAAGTTCAAATTATGCATTAATTTGTTGCAGTATGATAGTACTATCGTTCTGGCGTATTTATTCTGGCATGATTCAGCTTTGCCAGAGTGGAATGTCGTCCATCAATGCAATTTATTCTTGTAGCAGTTAAGGGAAAAAATCTTACTTCGAGCGGAGCGATTAAGATGAGAATTTATTCACATGATTGGATAGGTAATGCCGGATTGCAAATGCGGAAATCCCCTTGTTTTGAGTTAACCTGAATATCCGATGAAATAGATGACTGAACACGACCCAATAACAGCGTTACAGGCTGAGAACGCAAGGCTTATTGCTTTGCTGGATACTCATGGTATTGCATGGCGCTTGCCTCAAGCTCACACTCCGCTGGTTACAATTGAAGAAGAGCGTTCTAACTTCAGCACTAAGCAAAAAGTGATGCTCTTTCGCCGTTTGTTCCGGGGCCGCACTGATGTCTATCCGATTCGGTGGGAAAGCCAAAAAACCGGAAAATCTGGTTATGCACCAGCGTGCGCGAATGAATGGCGGATCAAAGTTTGCAATAAGCCGCGCATCAAGTGCTCAGATTGTACTCATCGCCTCTTGAAACCACTCTCAGATTCTGTAATCTACGACCATCTTGCAGGCGATCATACGGTGGGTGTCTATCCTCTTCTGACAGATGATAGCTGTTATTTTCTCGCAGTGGATTTTGACGAGGCAGAATGGAAAGAGGATGTACTGGCCTTCGTCGAGTCGTGCCGCGTACTGGGCGTGCCAGTAGCACTCGAAATTTCCCGCTCTGGTAACGGTGCGCATGCCTGGATTTTCTTCACCACCAGCGTATCTTCACGTGATGCACGGCGATTGGGTACCGCCATCATTAGTCATACCTGCATCCGCACACGTCAACTCAAGCTCGAATCCTATGACCGGCTTTTTCCCAATCAGGACACGATGCCCAAGGGTGGTTTCGGCAACCTGATCGCTTTGCCCTTGCAGAAAAAGCCACGTGAGAGCTGCTGTAGTGTATTTGCGGACGCGACATTGTGTCCATATCCAGACCAGTGGGCATATCTTGCCTCTATCAAGCTGATGTCTCCGCACGACATTGAGCCGACAATTTTGCGTGCTACCGGCGGCGTGCATCCACTGGACGTGACTTTCATTGATGATGAGGACCTCAAGGAACCGTGGAAACGATCTGTACCTGCAACCAAAAACCTGACCGGAGCAATGCCAAAATCGCTCACTGTGACGCTTGCTAATCTTATCTACTTTGAGAAAGAGCAACTGCCGCAAGCGTTGGCTAATCGCCTGATTCGCCTTGCAGCCTTTCAGAATCCTGAGTTCTATAAGGCACAGGCAATGCGAATGTCAGTCTGGGACAAGCCCCGTGTAATTGGTTGCGCAGAAAACTACCCAAATCACATTGCACTGCCACGTGGCTGTTTGGATGCAGCACAAGAATTGCTGCGGAATAACGGCATCCGCTGCGATCTGAGCGACGGGAGATACGAGGGTGAAACTATCGACGTCGCCTTTGCAGGAACACTCCGCATTGATCAGGAAGCGGCTGTAGCCGCGATGTTGCATCACGATATCGGTGTATTGTGTGCACCGACTGCCTTCGGCAAAACAGTGACTGCCGCCGCTATGATTGCCGAACGCGGTATTAACACCCTCGTGCTGGTGCACCGCACAGAGCTGCTCAAACAATGGCAGGAGCGTTTGCAGACTTTTCTTGATGTAGGTAAAGGCGTGGTGGGAACTATCGGAGGTGGCAAGGCTAAACCAACCGGGAAGATCGACATTGCAGTGATGCAGTCTGTGTCGCGTCAGGGGGTAATCAACCCGCTGGTTGAAAACTATGGCCATGTCATTATTGATGAATGCCACCACGTCGGGGCGGTGTCGTTTGATGCAATTCTGAAGCGTGGCAAAGCGAAATACGTGCTTGGTTTGACCGCAACTCCAATCCGTCGTGACGGCCAGCAACCGATTATTTTTATGCAGTGTGGGCCGATTCGATATACGGCTGCGAGGCCAGCCAGTGCGCCACACGATTTGGAAGTCGTTCCGCAATTGCTGAGCAAACGAATTGATCTACCCAAGGAAGCAGGTATTCAAGATGTGTTCCGGCACATTGCTGCAGACGAGGATCGCACGCTGGCAATTGCTTCTCAAATTGAGAACTTGTATAGCCAAGGCCGCAAGGTGCTAGTGTTGACCGAGCGCACTGAGCATCTGGAAGCAATCAAAACTGTATTGAAAGGGAAAATACCTTCGCTTTTCGTGCTGCATGGTCGGATGTCGAAGAAACTGCGTACCACGTTGATTGCGGAGTTGAATGCGCTGCCGCCTGATGAGTCTCGTGTTTTGCTTGCTACAGGTAAATTGGTGGGCGAGGGTTTTGATCATCCACCACTCGACACTTTGGTGCTGGCAATGCCGATTTCATGGGCGGGTACGCTACAGCAGTACGCAGGTCGTTTGCACCGCGAGCATGCGACTAAAACAGATGTTCGGGTGATTGACTTTGTAGATACGGGCCATCCAGCGCTGCTACGGATGTGGGAAAAACGTCAACGCGGGTATCGTGCAATGGGTTACAAAATTAGAGAATAATTTGCAATCAGTTCTGCTAACTGGACTTCTATTGAGGCGCATAAAAATAACTGACACCTACATTGCCGTTCATGGTGAGCTTGTCGAACCATAAGCAGCCGCGCTGCTCTTGCCATTCGGCCTTCGACCGGCTCAGGACGAACGGTGTTGATATTTGTCAGTCATTAATGCGAGCCTCAATAACTTCTGAATTGGAACTGTCTGAAAAACATCACCTTCCTGTTTTGTGGCGCGAAATGCATTTGTTCAACTTTGCCACAGCGGTGCCTCATCCATCAATGCAATCTGTTCGCGCAGTTCCAGGATGCGATCCTGCCAGTAGTGCTGCGTGTTAAACCACGGAAACGCCTGCTTGAAGGCGGGGTCGTCCCAGCGTTGCGCCAGCCACGCGGCGTAGTGAATCAGGCGCAATGTGCGCAGTGCTTCGATCAGATGCAGTTCGCGCGCATCGAAATCGTGAAAGTCTTCATACCCGGCCAGCACGTCGCCCAGTTGCCGCACCATGTCGCTGCGCTCGCCCGACAGCAGCATCCACAAATCCTGCACCGCAGGCCCTATGCGGCTGTCGTCGAAATCGACGAAATGCGGGCCGTCGTCGGTCCACAGCACATTGCCCGCATGGCAATCACCGTGCAGTCGCAGCATTTTTAATTCTTTGCCGGCACGCTCATAACAATGGCGCACACCATCCAGAGCCTGCTCCACCACGCTGCGATAAGCGGGGAGGAGATCAGCCGGAATAAAGTTGTGCGCCAATAGATAAGCATAAGGCTGCTCGCCAAAAGTGCTGGGGTTTAAAGTGGGCCGGTGCTGAAACGGCTTGAGCGCGCCGATGGCGTGGATGCGGCCGAGAAAACGGCCCATCCATTCCAGCGTGTCGCGGTTTTCCAGCTCGGGCGCGCGGCCGCCGTGCTTCGTGAACACCGCAAAACGGAAACCGTCAAAGCTGTGCAGCGATTTGCCGTTGTCCAGCAACAGGGCGGGCACTACCGGAATTTCGCGCTCGACCAGTTCTTCAACGAAAGCATGCTCTTCCAGTATCGCCTCATCCGCCCAGCGGCCGGGGCGATAGAATTTTGCGACCAGCGGCGGGCCGTCATCCATGCCTATCTGGTACACGCGATTTTCGTAACTGTTGAGCGCAAGCATGCGCCCGTCGCTGCGCAAGCCTATGCTTTCCAGCGCGTTCAGCACGCAATCCGGCGTCAGGGATGAAAAGTTCTGGGCAGTCATGGCGCGATCGAACTCAGTCGTGGCCAGACTTCTTTTCAGGATCAGTCAGCCACAACTTGTCCCATCCCTCATGACCCAGGCGCCGCATGGTCTCGATATTTTTTTCGAATATGCGGTCGGCCTCGGGGAAAGCGGCCACCGCCTTGTCCACACTGCTTTCGCGCAACAGGTGCAGCGTGGGATAGGGCGAACGGTTGGTGTAGTTTTCCATATCGTCGGGCTGGGTATCGGCAAACTGGTAGTGCGGGTGCATGCTGGCTATCTGCAACTCGCCGGCCAGATCCCGTTCTTCCAGAGTTGCATCTGCTATTTCAAGAAAATCGTTGTAGTCGAGAAAGTCCGTCAGCACATCGGGATGGATCAGCAGAGTCGTGTCGATCTTTTCGGCTGATGATTCAGCCAGCAGCTCGAGTTCATTGATCAGATCTTTCAGCAGTTCCTCAGGCGTGGCCGCGCTGCTGACCACATAGCGTATCTGTTTCCTGACATGCACCGCCTTGGCGAACGGGCACAGATTCAAGCCGATAACCGCGCGCTCCAGCCAGCGTTGCGTGGCGTCGATAATAGCTTCGCTTGACTCGATGCCCATTAGCGCCCGCGTCCACCGGAACGATGCAAAGGCGGCGGCATGCCGCCGGGTATAGTGAGTTGAACATGTCCCGGCACATTGCCGGCCGGACGCGGCTGCCCGCCTTTCCCTGTGCGGGGAGGTTGTCCTGCGGCACGGGGTGCATTTTGTGCACGACCCTGACCCGGAGCATGGGGCTTGCCCTGGCCGGGTGTGCGGGGTTGACCTTGCCCCTGTCCTTGTTTCTGTCCCTGGCCTCTGCCTTGCCCCTGGCCGCGCCCACCCTGGCCACGATTTTGGCCATTTAATATGGGCTCCGCCTTGATGCGCGGATCGGGCTCGAAACCGGGCACCTGCACCACCGGAATTTCGCGCTTGATCAGGCGCTCGATGTCATGCAGCAATTTATGCTCGTCGATACACACCAGCGAGCTCGCCTCGCCTTCGCTGCCGGCACGTCCGGTACGGCCTATGCGGTGCACATAATCTTCCGCCACGTTGGGCAGTTCATAGTTCACCACATGTGGCAGTTCGCTGATGTCGATACCGCGCGCGGCGATGTCGGTCGCGCACAGCACCTGCAGCTTGCCGGTTTTGAATTCCGCCAGGGCGCGGGTGCGCGCAGCCTGGCTCTTGTTGCCGTGTATCGCCATCGCGGGAATGCCGTCTTTGGCCAGATTTTCCGCCAGATTATTCGCGCCATGCTTGGTGCGGGTAAATACCAGCACCTGGAACCAGTTATGGTCCTTGATCAGCTTGGTCAGCAGTTCGCGCTTGCGTTCGCGGTCTACCGGGTAGATTTTCTGTGTGATCAGCTCGGCGGTCGCATTGCGTCGCGCGACTTCTATCATCGCCGGTTTGTTGAGCAGGCCGTCCGCCAGCCCCTTGATCTCGTCGGAGAAGGTGGCTGAAAACAACAGGTTCTGTCTGTGCTTGGGCAGGACTGCAAGAATCTTTTTAATGTCGCGGATAAAGCCCATATCCAGCATGCGGTCTGCTTCATCCAGCACCAGTATTTCCACATGCGACAGGTCTACGGTTTTTTGCTGCAGGTGATCGAGCAGGCGGCCGGGTGTCGCCACCAGAATGTCGACGCGTCCTTTCAGCTTGTTGATCTGCGGGTTAATGTTGACGCCGCCTATCATCGTCATCGATTTCAGGTGCAGATACTTGCCATACTTGACCACGCTTTCCTCCACCTGTGCGGCGAGTTCGCGCGTGGGGATCAGCACCAGTGCGCGGATTGCACCCTTGCCGACAGCAGGCTTCTTGCTGGCTGTGAGCAGTTGCAGAATAGGCAGGGTAAATCCCGCGGTCTTGCCGGTGCCGGTCTGTGCGCCAGCCAGCAGGTCGCCACCGGAGAGCACGGCGGGTATGGCCTGTGCCTGTACCGGTGTGGGTTCGGTGTAGCCGCACTCATTGACGGCACGGAGGATTTCTTCGGACAAACCGAGAGATGAAAAATTCATTGTATATTCCTGAAATAAAATCGGCCAGTCGCCAATAAAGGCGCCAGTCATAGGCAGATGTAAGAGGGTAACGCAAGCCGGAATCGGCAGCAACAACTAGACTGAGGCGGTGTTGCGGCATCCATTATAACAGAGTGCGGGCATCGTGATCGTAATCCCGGTTTGGCGGGCTCGGGGCTGTCCAAACAGTTAAATCCTCATGCCGCGTATTATGATGAAGCTGCCAGTCATAATGCCCCACAAAAGCCATTTGAAATGCTGCCTCCAGCCAGCGGATTTGCAATGGAACACGCGAGCGGCCGGTGTTAATTTGAAAAGCAGGCGTAGAATTTGACATAAATATGCACGCTTGAAAGGTGCAAACCGGCCATTAGCTGCCATACGCGAGCGTCCGTTTCAGGGTAGTGTGATAACAGTTTTATTTGGTCATTAAACTGCGTTCTGAGTAACGGCTGGATCGCCAAATCCGATTAAACTGAAAGCCGAAATTTGGAGATTTCTATCCAGCAATACGTTGTCAATTAAGCGCGGTAACATCTAAAGGGGCCGTCTCGCGAAACATCAAATCCTTCCAATCGATTAGATCGCGTGTTGCTTGCGGATTTAAGGCTAGAGCAAGCATTTTTAGGAGCGACTGTCGTAGAAGTTCTGAAAGCCGAGTGATTATCAAGTTTAACCGTTCAGAGCCTGTCGAATCTTGTGTAAAAGATTTATTTCCATGTACGACCTTACTTCGCATGTCATACGCCTCCCCAATAAACTTGAATATATCTTTTTGCTGAACAGGATTTTCACCAAGCAGTAGCGCAGCTCTGTAAGCTAACTTATATGTGAGTTCGCCCTTCTCAACCCTTAAGAAAATGGCCTCAGCACAAATCATCAAGTCAATTAGTTTGTCATCTAGCGAAGGTCTGGACAACGCAAGCGCATATCGTCGCAACGCAACTGTTAAGAAATGTCTGGATTTCGCTGTGCCTGCGGAAACAACGGGCCACAGATCGGAGAACTTACTTTCTGCGGCCACAGTTAATTCTTTACTGGGCAGTGCCCACATATTTGCTATTGAGTTTGTCTGATATTGTTTCCCTCTGTTTATTGCCCTCGGTGATTCTGTGACTGAACCAATAGGGGTTATGGCTATATCGAGTATCAGGGTTAATAGTTCGATTGCCATCGCTTCATCGATGCTTAAGCGGTTCAAAAGTCTGCTTGCCGCTTGGCGATCAGTCTCGGCATTGTCGCCATCTCCGCCAACAACTTTGGGCATAGAAAATCGGCTGACAATAGCAACACGAGGTGGGTTAGTAACAAAGTCACCCATTGAGCTATAAAAGTCGCTCGATACCAAACCAAGATCGAGTACTTTAATTAGTGTTTGACCGAAAACCTCGTGCACCCAATAACAGATAGACTTTCAGTGGGTTTTGTCGAAATGAAGATTCGTTCAAAACCCGAATTTGTGGGTATTCTACTGCGAATTTATGGGTCAAG
>Ga0315268_10002865_pt1 | contig 19179 bp, 16 predicted proteins | sample C1_top_MG_FD_204535 | JGI IMG/M metagenome (GOLD analysis project Ga0315268, IMG submission 204535) | Sediment microbial communities from Yellowstone Lake, YNP, Wyoming, USA - C1_top | ecosystem: Environmental > Aquatic > Freshwater > Lake > Sediment | place: USA: Wyoming | collected 2017-08-01
ACATCTGACGTTGAAGGTTGAATAAACATTCTTAATGGCCTTGTCTGTAGGATGTACGGTTGGTTATCACTCCCAATCGCCCATTCAATGTCCTGAGGACATCCATAGTGCCTCTCTAAATCAAGTGCGTATCCTGCCAACATTTTTACCTGTTCATCAGTAAGGCATTGTTTCCCTTTCATTTCGTCCGGAACTATAACCTCTTTAAGCGCTCCATCTGGCCCGTAAGTAAGCATTTTTTCCTGATTCGATATCCTTTTGTTGAGGATAGTTCCTTCTAAATGTCTTGAGACAGCATATGAGTCTGTTGTTACAGTTCCGTCCACTACCCATTTCCCAAGCCCATGGATAGCATTTATTATGATGGAATTTGTTTCCGGGTTATTTGGGTCCCTCGTATAAATGACCCCGCCTGCCTTTGCATCTATCATATTCAAAACACCGACAGCCATGACCATCTCTCCCTCTGAAAAGCCCTTTGTCTTATAGTAGAATATCGCACGTGGAGTAAATAGACTTGCTGCAACCTCTTTGTATTTCTGAAGGATCAAATCTCCGGGGACATTGAGAAATGTGGCGTACTGTCCTGCAAAGCTAAACTTGCCGTTCTCAAGGATAGCGCTGCTTCTCACTGCAACTGTTGTTTCTCTTCCAATCTTTTTACATAGCGCTGAGTAAGCATCTTTGACAGCCTTTTCTAAATCATAGGGAATATCTGATTCTATTATCATATCCTGTATCTCTTTGCTAACCTCATTAACCTCTTCCATGTTTTCTATGCTTAGCGATGACAATGACAACAGTGTTTTATTTATCTTTTCTGTGAAAATGTTAAGTTCCATAAATTGTGAAAATGCATATGCACTAATTGCAAAGCCCTCAGGTGTTGGAAGACTAAGGCGATTTTTAATCTCTCCTAATTGTGCAATCTTACCGCCGGCGATATTTACCATCTCAGATGTTAGATTCTCGAGGGGAATAGTAAGATCACTGACCGGGATCTCCAGTTTAAATGAAAGGATTTTTTCGATCTCTTTATTGGTATCATCATAGATTTTGTAAAGCTGCATGTATTTATCTTTAGAGAGGGCATTAAGGTTTTCAATGATATTTAAAACCCCATGGGCAATTAACCTGACGTTTGTTTTTATATAATGCCTGTCAAAAAGGTATTCACCCGAGAGTTTCTCCTCCATATCTGCCATCAGCTCAAGAACATAGTTGTTTTTCGCAAGAAGTTGCTGAAATACAGAATATTTGCCCTTTAAGGCCTGTTTTACAATTGAATTTTCCTGTCTCATTGATTTTTTAAATACTATTATAACCCCCCAAAAAACTCTTGACAAGGGGAAAATATTAGGATATTATTATGACAAGTAGGAATAGTCATAACATTAGTACAACCACCTTGGAACAATTAAACAGACAAAATTATCGAAAGCTCTACGTACAGCTTTACGAAAAAATAAGGAAAAAGATTGAGGACAAGGAATGGTCAGTTGGCTTTCAGATACCAACTGAAAAACAACTTTGTGAGGATTTTAAGGTAAGCAGGGCGACCGTGAGAAGCGCTATTTCAGAGCTTGTGAGGCAGGGTTATCTAACATGTCAGCAGGGGAGAGGAACCTTTGTATCTAAAAAAGTTATATCAGACAAACTTACTATGTTTACAACTTTTGGGGAACTATTTCTTGAGGCAGAGATAGGTTTTTCAACCGATGTACTTGCGCAAACAATAATGATGCCTGTGGATGATCTGGCTGATAAACTTAATATCTCTGGAGATAAACATATAATTTATATCAAAAGATTGCGGAAGGTTGATAATAAACCCATTTTGATTCAGGAAACATATATTCCTTTTCACATATGTCCGCCACTTTTAGAAGAAGACGTCAAGAAAAATTCCCTATTTGAACTCCTTGAAAAAAAATATGAGATACAAATTACAGGAGTAAGAAACTATATTGATGTTACATATCTCGACGTAGATGAGGGTAGACTTTTTGATCTATCTGAGAGTTCACCTGCATTAGTTTTAACCCAGCATTTCTTTTCAGGAGAAACCCAGATAATGTATATGCGTTCAATTAAACGACCCAATAGTTTTGTGTTTTTAATAGAGTTTGAAAAAAAGATAGGTGATGATAGAATGAATTACAAGTTTTCTAAACTTTGAATTATCAATAAACCCCGTTAGAAGTGCGGGCTTTCTAACGGGGTAAAATTAAGGAGGGGGTTTTTATGACAGAAAGTAAAGTTGTAAAGGATTTGATGATCGATGTTTTTGAGTATCCTCACGTGCCTTATTGGTTCACGATAAAACAGGCAATAATGGTAATTAAAAAGTCTCTTATAGAGACAGAGAAATGTTTTCACCCGCTGGCAATCTTGATATTCGACGAAAAATATAATCTACTCGGCACATTGACCATGAAGGATATTATGAGAGGGCTTGAGCCAAAGTTCATGAGGACACCCACCGAAAAAGCTCAGGTGTCTGAAGAAGAAAGTTCGCTTTACCTTATCTGGGATACCCTTTTTACTAAAGAATCAAAACAGCTTGCAGAGAAGCCTGTAGGTGACATTATGGTGCCGGCTAAGTTTTTTGTTGAACCAAAAGACCCTATAACAAAAGCAGCATACATAATGATTTTTCGTGATCTGGGTTTATTGCCTGTTCTGGATGACAAAAAAAAGTTCGTGGGTCTTGTAAGGATGATAGAGATATTCGATGAAATATCCAATGCAATTCTAAAAGAATAGGAGGCGATAAAATGGCAGAGAAAGAGATAAAGAGAACCGAAGGGTTACCAGAGCCGCCGCCGGAAATAGTCGTTGCTCCAGAGAAAAGAAAGATTGACTGGAAGAGGATATTGATAATTCTAATAGGGTTAGCTATTTTTTTAGTTATTTTTTACTGTCCTTCATGGCCTGATGCAGTTGACCCACAAGGAAAGCATTTCCCTTTACCCAAGGAAGGGAAGGCAGCAATAGGATTATTCCTCATGATTGGTACATGGTGGTTATTTGAGGTTGTCCCAATCGGGATTGCAGCTATTTCAATCGGAGTATTTCAGGCACTATTTGCCATTCGGCCCGCAAAGGATGCATTCAAGGACTTTTTTGATCCTGCTGTCTTTTTTATCTTTGGCTCGCTGGTGATAGGTCTGGCATTTACAAAGACAGGGCTAACAAAACGTCTTGCGTACAAGATGCTCAGTATAGTCGGTGAAAGAACAAGTATGATGTTATTAGGGGCATGTTTAATAACAGCCAGTCTTACCCTCGTCATGGCTCATACAGCAGCCGCAGCTACAGTATTTCCACTATTAATGGCAATATATGCACTGTATGGAGAAGGAGAAAAGCCAACAAACTTTGGTAAAGCCCTCTTCATAGGCATGGCATGGAGTGCGGGTACGGGAAGTATCATCTCGATGCTGGGTTCAGCCAGAGCACCTGCTGCAGCAGGAATGTTCAGGGAATTTACAGGCAGGGAAATAGGATTCTTCGATCTCCCCAAATATATGATTTTGTTAGCTATTATAATGCTTTTCATAATATGGGCCTATTTAATGGTATTCTTAAAGCCTGAGAAGAAGACCATCCCCGGGATAAAAGAAAAGGTAAAAGCGCTTTCAAAAGAATTAGGTCCCATGACCTGGCAGGAAAAGTTTGTGATTTGCACTGTTAGCCTTGTTGTTGGAATCATGGGGTTACAGACCTTTATCCCCGCCTTGAAGGGAATTGACAGGTCAGCAATTATGCTTATAGGAACCCTGATATTCTTCTTTTTCAAGGTCTTAACTATCAAAGAGCTGGAAGATATGCCGTGGAATATTATCCTGCTCTTTGGTGGTGCAATGAGTATTGGTTTCTGTCTCTGGAAGTCAGGCGGTGCCCAGTGGCTGGCAGTAGAGTGGCTTACCATGTTTAAGCAGGCACACTGGCTGTTATTTGTGTGCAGTGTTGCATTCTTTGTTCTGGTAACGACTAATTTTATAATGAATGTTGCGGCAATCGCCCTTTCTCTGCCAATCTCTCTGGTCATAGCAAATTATCTTGGTGTTGCACCTGAAGTAATTGTTTATGCATCTCTGGTCACAGCAGGACAGCCAATGTTTCTTCTTATTGGTCAAGCACCAAATGTCATCGCATATGGTTCAGGGCAATTTTCCGCCGGTGAATTCTTCAAATACGGTACGCCCCCGACTTTCATTCTGATGTTTATACTTGCAGCAGTAATCTATTTCCTCTGGCCGATCATAGGTATGCCGGTGCTGGTGAAATAAAGAATGACACGGCGACTCGGTGAAACGGTGACACGGTGAAGAAAAGCAAATGGCAGAAAACATTAGAACATATAAAGATTTAAGAGTATATCAACATGCAATGGAATCTGCTATGAGGATTTTTGAAATTACAAAGACTTTTCCCGTTGAAGAACGGTATTCCCTTGTTGATCAGATAAGACGGTCATCAAGATCGGTTTGTACAAATATCGCAGAAGCATGGAGGAAAAGGAGATATAAAGCAGCTTTTATAGCAAAGATGAACGATGCAGAAAGTGAAGCATCTGAAACACAAGTTTGGCTTGAATTTGCTGAGAGATGCAACTATCTGGAAGCATCTCTTGCTTCTGATCTTGAGTCTTCATACGACCATATTATTGGCCAAATTGTCAAGATGATAGAAGAGGCACATAAGTGGGTAATCAGAGCAAAATAGATTTCTCCGCGTCCCCGTGTCTCAGCTTCACCGCGTCAAAAAAGGAAGGTTACCATGGCTTTTGAGGCTTTTGAAAAAGTTATACATAAATATTTCGATAAGGTTTTTACCGAAGTCGATTTTGTGAAAAAAACCTATAACGACCTGAAAAAATTCGGATTCAATGATGAAAATGCAATTGCATCCGTCTGCATATGCAGGGACGAGATATCCCAGTCTCTGAGGAGCGTCATCAAGCATGTATGGGGTGAGGCATTTAACCTTTCAAGCCTTGGAGGGATGTTTTTTGCCGGTAAAACTGCGTTAAAGGCAACCATGCACCATGCGCCCAATACAGACGGAAGGGAGAGATATGTTTTTTATGCCATGCCCCACATTGCAATTGATGAAGAGGGAAAGATGGGTTTCTGCAGGAGGAAAGGGATTAAGGAGTCGCACGCCTGCGGAGCCCTCTGTGGATTTCTTGATGAACTGCGTGAAAAGAAGGTCATTGTTTCTATTGATGACAAAGATGCCGAGCAGGGTCATCTTAAAATGCGCCTGTTAAAGGAGATACCTTACGGTAATGTCCCGGACCTCCTTGAGCTAACACAGATTGCCTTGAAGGTCATACAAAGTGACCTTAAGCAGGCGCTTCAAGAAATAGTGGATGAGAAGAAGAACGATTATGCTCTGATAACGGGCATACAGATACATACCCCTGACGGCAACTTTATCTGGCCTGCTGAATGTTATGTATTTGTGAATGGAATCAAAAAAGTTATTACATTATAAAAAACTGGAGTATATAAGGAGTTACTTATGGCAGAAGAGATTCAGAGTTTAATCGAAAAAATACAGCAGGATGGCATTAAGGTAGCAGAAGAGAAAGCCAAAGAAATAGAAGACCAAGCAAAAAAACAGGCAGACCTGATATTAGAGAGTGCGCGTATACAGGCAGGAAAATTGTTTTCCGAGGCAAAAGATAATCTGGCCAAGATGGAGCAGAGTCAAAAGGCGCTTCTTACCCAGGCAGGAAGGGATCTTATGCTCACCCTGAAAAAAGAGATTAATGCAATGCTTGAGCGGCTTATCTTACAGGAAATTCAGGGGTCAATAACTCCTGAGGTAATGGCTGATATTCTTGGCCAGATAATCAAAGAGCAAGCAAAACTTGGCAAGGAAGACATCATTGTTACGCTTAAAAAAGCTGACCTGGATAAGTTAGAGAAGAACTTTTTGGCAAGGCTTAAAGAAGAGACTAAAAAAGGGATTGTCTTGAAGCCTTCAGAAGATGTCCGCACAGGTTTCCTTATCAGCTTTGATAATGCCAAATCCTATTTTGATTTTAGCGATCAGGCGCTTTCAGAATATATAGGTACCTATCTCAAACCAAAGCTTGCTGAATTACTTAAAAACGCTCTTAAGGGATAGATTATGGCAAAATTTTATACATTTTTGATTGCAAGTTTGCCGGCGTTACTTTTTGGAATGAAGCCCCCTTTCTCGTATGAACGTTTTCTTGAAAATTGCCGGCCTTTTATTTCCGGCGAGGATTTTTTATTATTAAGCAACCTTCCTGTAACAATAGATGAGTATAGCAAAAGCGTAAGCCATCCTACGATAGAGAGGTGGCTTGCCTTTGATACGGCGCTGCGAAACGAGTTAGTCAAAATAAGAGCGGCCAGCAAGAAAATAGATGAAGCCAGATACGTGCGCGGCGAAACACCTATTGATCTGGCTATCTCCCACACAGCTATGTCCAGCCACAGGAGTTCCTCAATACTTGAGGCAGAAAAAATATTGGATGAGGCGCGCTGGCAGGCTCTTGATGATCTGGGTTTCGGGCATTATTTTGATATGGATTCTTTGATTCTCTATGCCTATAAGTTAAAGATTCTGGAACGCTGGGAAAAGATTTATACCCAGGATAAAGAAAGGCTTACAATAGTATATACTCAATGGACTGTTGACAAAAAAGTCGCCCATTAGAGGCGCATACGGGATGAGACAATGGAAGAAAAAAGAATCGGTTTAATTGAGAAGGTTAGCGGGAATATGGTGGCAGCAAGATTCAAGACTTACGTTATTCAGAATGAAGTGGCTTTTGTTATCCGCGGCCAGGAGCGCCTGAAGTCTGAGGTAATCAGGATTCGTGGCAATACTGCAGAATTGCAAGTTTTTGAAAATACTGCTGGTTTAAAAATAGGAGAAGAAGTTGAATTTACCGGAGAGCTTTTATCTGTTGAGCTTGGGCCTGGGCTCTTAGGCCAGATATTTGATGGCCTGCAGAACCCCTTGCCCCAGTTAGCTGAAAAATACGGTTTCTTTTTGAAGCGAGGTACTTACTTAAGGGCGCTCCCCGAGGATGTGAAGTGGACTTTTACACCAACAGTAAAAGCAGGAGACTTAGTTCGAGGAGGAGAAAAATTAGGCCATGTGCCGGAGATGATCTTTGAACACTTCATTATGGTTCCTTTTGGCATAAAAGGGAGTGTGGAAGTAGTCAACATCGCAGGGGCCGGCATGTACACCTTGAAAGATAAAATCGCGCAGGTAAAAGATTCGGAAGGAAAAATTCACGACGTTTATCTTTATCAATACTGGCCGGTAAAGATACCCATTCGTTGTTATGACGAGAAACTTAAACCTACTCAGCCCCTTGTCACAAAGATGCGGATCATAGATTCACTTTTCCCAATCTGCAGGGGAGGGACATATTGTATCCCCGGGCCATTTGGTTCGGGCAAGACTGTCCTTCAGCAGTTAACGAGCAGGCATGCCCGGGTAGATATTGTGATTGTTGCTGCCTGTGGTGAGCGCGCAGGTGAGGTTGTGGAAACACTGAGAACCTTTCCCCATCTCAATGACCCGCGCACGAACAGGCCATTAAGCGAACGCACTGTAATTATCTGTAATACCAGTTCTATGCCAGTGGCAGCAAGGGATTCAAGTGTGTATACAGCAGTCACCATTGCAGAATATTATCGTCAGATAGGCCTGAATGTTTTATTGCTTGCTGATTCAACCTCACGCTGGGCGCAGGCGATGCGTGAAATGTCCGGACGTCTTGAGGAGATACCCGGAGAAGAAGCATTTCCCGCATACCTTGAATCCCGTATCGCCTCTTTTTATGAGAGGGCAGGCGTAGTGAGATTATACGATGGAAACATTGGCTCTGTTACCATTGGCGGAACAGTCAGTCCTGCAGGCGGAACTTTTGAAGAGCCGGTAACACTGTCTACCTTAAAAGTGGTGGGCGCCTTCCACGGTCTTTCCAGGGAGCGTTCAGATGCAAGGAGATACCCGGCGATTGACCCCTTAATAAGCTGGAGCAAGTACGGGAGCTTTATTGATGATAAGCAAATCCAGCGAGCCAAGGAGATATTAAGAAAGAGCAATGATGTGGCTCAGATGATGAAGGTTATCGGCGAAGAGGGAACGTCTCTGGCGGATTATATAGACTACTTAAAAGGAGAATTCTTTGATTTTGTATATCTGCAACAGAATGCATTTGATCCGGTGGATGAGGCGACTGACGAAGAAAGACAAAAATATATATTCGGTTTTATTCATGAGAATATACTGGAATCAGAATTTACATTTAAGGACAAAGAGGATGCCCTGCATTTTTTCCATACATTGAGACAACTTTTCCGAGGTTGGAATTCTTCAGCATGGGATTCGGATGAGTTCAGACGCACGCAAGAAGAGATAGAAAGCGTACTGAAAGAAAAATTAGCGAAAGGACAGGAAAAGGTTTATGCATAAAATCTATACTGATATAATTCAGATTGCAGGAGATGTCATCACTGTTGAAGCGGAAGATATAGGTTACAATGAGATTGCTGAGGTTACCACAGCACGCGGCATCTCTCTGGCTCAGGTGATCAGGCTTGATGGTAAAAAGGTGTTTTTACAGGTTTTTGCAGGAAGCAAGGGAATTTCCATAAGAGACCGGGTGCGTTTCCTGGGCCACCCTATGCAGATCTCAAGCGGAGAGAATCTACTGGGACGCATATTTAGCGGGAGCGGCCAAGCTCTGGATAAAGGGCCGTCTCTTTATGAGAATTTGATTGATATCGGCGGACCGGCAGTTAATCCCTCTAAAAGAATTATCCCCAGCAAAATGATCCGCACAGGCATACCTATGATTGATGTCTTTAACTCATTTGTTGAGTCGCAGAAGTTGCCGATTTTTTCGATTGCCGGCGAGCCATACAATGAGCTTCTGGCAAGGATAGCCATTCAGGCAGAAGTAGATATTATCATACTGGGCGGCATGGGCCTGAAATACGATGATTACCTTTTCTTCAGGGATATTCTGGAGGAGGAGGGAGCATTGTCCCGTTCGATATTCTTTGTCCATACTGCAAGCGACCCGGTGGTAGAGTGTTTATTGGTCCCTGATATTAGCCTGGCTGTGGCAGAGGGGTTTGCTCTTTCAGGAAAACGCGTATTAGTCCTGCTTACGGATATGACAAATTTTTGTGATTCTATGAAAGAAATAGCTATTACTATGGAACAGGTCCCTTCAAACAGAGGTTATCCCGGGGATCTTTACACCCAGTTAGCCTGCCGTTACGAAAAGGCAGTGGATTTTGAAGGCGCAGGGTCAATTACTGTTTTTGCTGTATCCACTATGCCGGGCGATGATGTCACGCATCCTGTGCCGGATAACACCGGTTATATTACAGAGGGGCAATTTTATTTAAAGGGTGGTGTAATTGAGCCATTCGGTTCTTTAAGCCGTTTGAAACAACTGGTAAACGGCAAGTCCCGCGACGACCACCGCACTATAATGGATACCATGATTCAGCTCTATGCTAATTATCGTGAGACAAAAGAGAAGTTATCAATGGGTTTTCAGATGAGCACCTGGGACAAAAAACTTCTTCGCTACGGCGAAATCTTTGAAGAGAGGATGATGTCATTAAAGGTAAATATTCCGCTTGAAAAGGCTCTTGATCTGGGATGGCAGATTTTGGCAGAGTGTTTTACTCCAGAGGAGACAGGCATAAAGAAGTCAATGATTGAGTCTTTCTGGCCAAAAGAGAAAATAGTCGGTACAGCATAACAAGAAATGGCCAAATTTAAATTAAATAAAACAGAATTAAAGAAACAGCGCGATGCCTTGCGGCAGTATGAAAGGTTCCTGCCTACCCTGCAGCTTAAGAAACAGCAGTTACAGATAGAGATTTTGCATCAGATGAATCTTTTAAAAGAGAAAGAACATCTTTATGCAAAAAAGAGAGAGCTTATCTTAGACTGGGCAGGGATTCTTGGAGAAGCGCCGCAAGATTTAAAAGCCTGGCTCATTCCGGAAAATGTGATTACCACCACAAGGAATATTGCGGGAGTGGATTTGCCGGTTTTTAGCCACGTTGAATTTCCTTTTGTCGAATATGACCTCTTTCTTATGCCTTTATGGTTGGATTCAGCTTTAGAGATGCTTAAGGATATAGTAATCTTACGCGAAGAAATCAGCGTGATTCAAAAAGGAATGGAGATTTTAAAACAGGAATTACGCATCACTACCCAACGGGTTAACCTTTTTGAGAAGGTAAAAATCCCGGAAACCAAAGAGGCGATACGCGTTATTAAGATATATATCGGAGATCAAATGGCTAATGCTGTTGGCCTGGCAAAGATCGCCAAGAATAAGATTGGACAGAAGGGTTTAGAAGAGGTGCTTGTATGATTGTGCCTATGAAAAAATCTTCTATTATAATACTTGCTAAGGATACGCAAAATTGCCTGATTGAATTAAGAAGGCTGGGGGTTTTGCATATTGAACACAATCAAGTACCACAGGGCAGAGATATAACTATTCTTAAAGAGGAGATTATTCTTCTTAACGATGCACTTGGCATTCTTATACAGACAGACCCCTCCTGTCCTTCGCTTGTAGAAAATGCAGAAGTAAAAGTTGACGATTGGAGGAATATCGCCCGGCATATTATTGATAAGCGTAAAAGAATCGAGCATGCTGAGGAATATGCAAGGAACCTATCTGTCCAGATTGAGCTGTGGAAACCATGGGGAGACTTTGACCCTGAAGAGATTAAAAAATTAAGAGAAAAAGATATATATATAAAACTTTATCAGGTTCCTCATAAGAATATAAAAGAGCTGCCCAGGGATTTAGCAATAAAGACTATATTTACGGAAAAAGGGATTGCACATTGTTTAGCAGTCGGACAAAATGAATTCAGCCTTTCTTTTAAAGAGATAAGCCTGCCTCATATGGGACTGGAGGCGATGCGTAAAAGGCTGCTTGAAAACACGGAAGCCTTAAAGGGACTTGATGAAGATTTGCGCAGTTCCTGTAACTATTACCAGAGGCTCATTGAAATAAAGAAGAAATTAGGAAAAGAACTTGAGATGCAGGAGGCGATGAGAGGAATGGGTGAGGCTGGTGAATTGGCTTATGTCACCGGTTATATTCCTTTTGATGCTGCCCAATCTTTATCGGATTTAGCCAAAAAAGAGAGATGGGGAATCTCCATTACTGATCCATCTGAAGAGGATTCAGTGCCTACCCTTATTCGCAATAAGCGCTGGATTACCACAATTAGCCCGCTGTTTAAAATGCTTGAGGTCATCCCTGGTTACAGGGAGCTTGACGTCAGCCCTTTGGTCCTGATCTTTTTTAGTTTATTTTTTGCGATGATTATCGGCGATGCCGGCTATGGCTTAATATTTTTTTCCCTTACTGCCTTTGCACATAAGAAGATGGGTAAAAAAATCCATGACAAGACCGCATTTTTTCTTTTATATGTATTAAGTTCATGCACTATTCTTTGGGGGCTGGTTACAGGTACTTTTTTTGGTCAGGAATGGAATCTGAGGGTTGGTTTAAAGCCGCTGATTCCAGCGCTCACTAATACAAAAGTTTTACAAACTTTTTGCTTTTTCCTTGGTGCACTTCATTTGACACTGGCGCACTTATGGCGGGCACTCCGTCAGTTTCCAGCGCTTACTGCTTGCGCAGAAATCGGCTGGATTGCCGTATTATGGGCGGCTTTTTTTCTGGCGAAGACGCTGATTCTTGATGATATGTTCCCTTTTTTCGGGAAGTGGCTGATTATAGGCGGGGTCTTTCTGGTTATTTTCTTTTCCAGCCCCCAGAGGAATATCCTGAAGACCATTGCCAAAGGAATAGCAAGCGTGGCATTGAGCTTGGTAAACAATTTTACTGATGTGGTTTCCTATATTCGTCTTTTTGCTGTGGGCCTGGCAGGCGTGGCGATTGCTGATACGGTGAATACCCTTGCTGTAAGTGCCGGAGGAACAAACTGGTTAATTAAAGTGCCGATTCTTTTGGTGGGGCATACGATAAATTTTGTGCTCGGGCCGGTAGGAGTGCTTGTGCATGGAGTAAGGCTGAATGTGCTGGAATTTTCCAGCCATATCGGCGTAAGTTGGAGCGGCGTAAATTTTAAACCTTTAAAAGAATACGAAAAAGAATAGGAAAAGGAGGAAAATATGGAGACCATAGGAATGATGGTACAGTTTCGGGATTTAGGAGCAATATTGGCTTTGGCATTATCAGCCTTTGGTTCTGCCTTTGGCGCAGGGATTTCCGGAATGGCCGCTATCGGAGCGTGGAAAAAGAACTTTATCCAGAATAAACCGCCCTCGTTCTTATTGGTTGCTATGACGGCTGCTCCTCTTACCCAGACAATTTACGGCTTCATCCTCATGCAGAATATGGTGGCGGCGATTGCAATTAAAGAGCAATACCTCTGGGGTGTGGGAGCTTTTGCCGGAACCGCCATAGGACTCTCTGCATTCTGGCAGGGAAAATGCGCTGCCGTCGCGTGCGATTCGATGGGAGAGACTGGTAAGGGGTTCGGCAACTATATTGCCGTGCTGGGTATGACCGAAACTGTGGCGCTTCTGGTGATGGTTTTTACTATCGTTGTCTTAAAGAAGCTCGCTGGAGCATAGAATAGGTTTGGGCTTCCACCTTCGATAAGGTGCTTTTGTTACTGGCTTCGGTGGACTGCCACTGAAGTTGAAAATGAAGGCGGGCGGTTAGTTCAGCTTCAGCCGAAGGCTGATTGGTGTCCACTATTGACATCCGACCTCACCTTGCAAGGAGTGGAAGTAGATGCTTTAAAGTCCTCCCCTTTATAAGGGGAGGTATGGAGGGGTAAAAGAAAAAATAATCAAAACCTCCCCGTCCCCTCCTTAGTAAGGAGGGGATTTTAACCAGTAACTGAATAGCCACGTTGATAATATTTTTTAGGATTATTTAAGAAAAAGATGTAAAATAAAATGAGTGTTCCTCTTGTCGATCTGACAATTGTTGCTATCATTTTGAAGTGCTCCTAAACCCATCTTGCATCTCCTTCACTCTCTGACACGTTTATTATAATCGCCTCAATGAGGCACATGTTAGAAGAATTGAAGTGGAACATATTCCAGAGACAGATACTGTAAAGTTGTTAGGAACCATGAGATTTTTACATGCTATTATTGACGGAATCAAAGACCAGATCATGGTTGTTGACAGGGATTACAGGATAAAGGAAGCAAATGAATTACTGGTAAAAAGGCTGGGTAAACCCAAGCATGAGATTGTTGGTGGATATTGTTATCGGGTTCTTCATAATCTTGATAAACCTTGCAATATACCCAATCATCCCTGCCCTGTACAGGATACATTAAAAACAGGTAAAACTTCCGAGGTCCTGCATACACATTTTAAAGGGCGTGAAGTTTCATATCATAGGGTTATAGCCTATCCAATACTTGATGATCAGGGCGTTGTTACCCACGTGATTGAGATGGCAAGAGATGTTACCAGATGGAAGAAAGCTGGAGAACAGATGCATAATGTACAAAAGCTGGCGTCTCTGGGAGAGTTGGCTGCAGGTATTGCCCATGAGCTCAATAACCCTGTGACGATAATCCTTGGGTTTGCCGACCTTTTTTTAGAAAAGACGGAACCTAATAGCAAAGAGTATGAAATGCTTAAATCCATAGAGAGACAAGGGCTTAATTGTAAAAAGATTATTGAAAACTTTTTGAGCCTCGCCAGTTATCAGGTGAAAGCCGAGTATTCCACTGACGTCAATGTAAACCTTGAAATGGTGCTCTCTGTTGTTGAGAATATATTGGTTACAAAAAATATCACTTTAGAAATGAACCTTGCAGAAGATTTACCGAAGGTAAGGGGAGATTCAGGACATTTCCAGCAGGTCTTTGTGAATTTGATCACCAACGCAGCTGATGCTATGGAAGGAGGAGGGATTTTGACTATTTCTACCAGACTTAATGAGCCTGATGGCAGAGTAGAGATACTTTTTGAGGATACAGGACATGGTATTAAAAAGGAATACAGAGACAGGATATTTGATCCCTTTTTTACCACGAAAAGGGTAGGAGAGGGGACAGGATTGGGGCTTTCGGTCAGTCATGGCATAGTGACCAAGTATGGTGGAGAAATAACCTTCGAAACTGTGGCTGAAGAGGAGGACAGGGAGAGGAAAGGTACTACCTTTACTGTGTCTCTGCCTGTTGTTTCCTCGGAAGGTGAATAAACGCCGTTGACTAATAACTTTTAATTTAAGTGAGGTAGAGTGCTACAGGTTAGGTTTTAAATGCGGAAGCTATTAAGTAAACTTAGAAGGGTGAAATTCACTGATGAATTATCCCAAACGAGGGAACAACTTCAAAAAAAATATCATTACTTCCAGAAAATGCTCTCTGAAACCAATGCCGTCCGTGTGATAATGGCGGATATGGAAGAAAAGCTTTCAGGGGATTATCTCTTTGACATGCATTATATAAGATCAAATTTGGACACTTTATTTAATAAGATGCCTATTATCATAGATTCCCTCTATGAAATCTCGGATGGGAAATATTTAGAGTTATATGGTGTATTTAATAGGGCGTGTTCAGAGATTCAAGCAATTCTTAACAAAAGAAAAGAGGTTGGAAGCTATACCAAAGATAAGACGGATATGGCAAGCATGAGGGATACTACTCTCGGTAAGGTTATAGGCCCTGTACCACTGAAAGGCCACAAGGTTTTGATTGAAGGTGGTGTTATTGCTTGTAGGGGTGTAGGTACTGGAATTGCCTATTTAGTTAATAAAGTGGAAGACTTAAAAAATTTTCCGGATGGGGCTGTCCTTGTAGCCAGACATACCTCACCTACGTTTGTAACAGTGATGAATAAGGCTACTGCTATTGTAACGGATGCTGGGAGTGCTACAGGATATATAGCATCTCTTGCCAGAGATTTCCATGTCCCTACTATCCTTAACACAAAAACAGCCACAAAGCGAATAACAAGCGGCATGGAAATAACTGTAGATGCTATTAACAGTAATGTTTATGAAGGCCGTGTAGATGAAGTCATTGAATTGGGACAAAAAAGGGAAAACCTGTTTAAAAATACCCATGTTTTTAAAATATTAGAAGAAGTACTTAAAAAGATAGTTCCTTTAAACTTAGTTTATCTTAGAGTCGATTCATTCAAACCCGAACTTTGCAAAACATTTCATGATATAACGCATTTTGTCAATGAAGTATCTCTGGACGAGATGTTTAAAATCAGCAATAGGCATGATGTAAAAGAAGGAGAAGCTGTAAGATTGGTTTTAAAGATACCCCTTAAGATATACATAATAGACTTGAACGGTGGTATTGAAACTTCTGCAAAGATGATAACTATTAATAACATCTACTCTATCCCTATGAATGCCTTCCTGAAAGGCATAATGTCCATGAAATGGCCAGGCCCAAAACCTAAGAATGTAACGGGTTTAGCCTCTGTTGTTGCTAACATTGCGATTGAGACATCAATACATCGAGATAGGGGATGGGGAAAGAGCTTCGCCTTGATATCCAGAGAGTACATGAACTTTAATATCAGATTAGGGTATCATTTATCTACGGTGGAAGCATACGCAGGTGATAACATAGACCATAATTATATTCGCTTTCATTTTAAGGGTGGTGGCGCATCTATTGAGAGACGTCTCAGAAGAACACGGCTTATAAAAGAGATTCTGGAAAAGCTGGATTTCGAGGTTGACAGGATTGGAGATATGCTGAACGCCAGGATAACCAGATACCAAAGGTCAACTATTGAGGAAAAACTAAGTATATTAGGTCGCCTCACAATTTATACAAAGCAGTTAGATATGATAATGTTCAGCGACGCCTTTGTGGACTGTTACTTACAAGAATTCATGAGGGAATATTGCCCGATTGAGGCAAAATCACTCTAAGGTTATGCTATTACTCTTCAAATATCTTAAAAGTTTTTTAAGATCTTTTGGTTTTGTCATTGCCCAACTTGATTGGGCAATCCAGGAAAAAGAACTGGATTATCCGGTCAAGCCGGATAATGACAACCATTGGAACAGAGTTTACTATGCATAAGGTGAATATAAGGTGAATAAAAAGGAAAGGTCTTCTAAAGAGAAATACTACAATGTAAGAAGGGCTATCATCGTTTTTGGCATTCTCATGATAGTGTTACTCTTAAGTGCCCTGTATCTGGGCATGGTCTCTGCAAGACATATGAAAGAAATTATCCGTGAGGATTTTAACAAGCAGCAATTGGTATTAGCCAGGTATGCTGCAAATCGGATAGAAAACAGTCTGGATTTCATTAAGAGGGAGATTTCACTATTAAGTTTTTCTCCCTCCATTCAGTATCTGGAGGCATCTTGGGCCAATAGGATGAACACTACTTTATCCGGCGTTAAAGAGGAAGGGGTGATAGATATAAGACTTATAGACAATAAGGGAGAGACAGCCTATGTCGTTGATAATCTGGGGGTTTCCCGCATAATAAAAGGTAATTTTCAAAATACAGGATATTTTAAATGGGCTTTTCTAAAGGAAAATAAGAATAGAACTTATGTGGGTGAGATTACAAGGGAGAGCGAGCGATATCCTGAGAAACTTGTCATGAACTTAGCCACACCCATTTATGCGGAATCTGTTGATGAGGCCCATCCAGTGCCCACCGGTCGTTTCTCTGGAGTACTTCTATTCACAGTAGATGTTACCCACTTAGTCAGAAAGAGTATCAAAGATATTAAATCAGGGAAGACCGGATATGCCTGGGCTATAGATAACAAAGGTATATTTCTATATCATCCCAAAAAGGAATTTGTCGGAGAGGATGCCTTTAAGGCCCGTGCCACCAGAAAACCCAAGATTTCCTTTGACCAGATTAACATAATTCAAAGGGAAAAGATGCTTAAAGGTGAAGAAGGAACCGGGTGGTATATCTCCGGCTGGCACGGGGATATAGAAACCGAGATGAAAAAATTGATTGCCTATGCCCCCGTTTATCTAACATCAGGGCAGGATCGTAATTGGTCGATAGCTGTGGTAGCACCCATGAGCGAGGTTGAGGGGGCAATACATTTTGTTTATACCCGCCAGTTTTATATTCAGGGTGTCATTATCTTTGTTATTATTTTTGGTAGCGTATATGTAATAAATTTTGAGAGACGCTGGGCCAAGACACTGGAAGAAGAGGTAACAAAGAAAACGGAAGATCTGAAAAAGTCACTCGACAAACTGGAAAAATCAGAAGAGAAATACAGGACCCTCGTAGAAAGTGCAGAGGACTTGATCTTTACCGTAAATGAAAAAGGAGAATACCTATCCATGAATAGATGTGCCGTCAGTTTCTTTGGAGGACATCCGGAGGAGCTAATCGGCAAAAATATGCATGATCTTTTTTCTGAAGAAAGTGCCGAATTGCAGATGGGTTTTGTCAGGCAGGTATTCAATACAGGAAAGAGCGTAAATGTAAAATATCCAGTAGAAATCGGGGAAAATGAATTTTGGCTTACCAGCAACTTCGTGGGTCTTAAGAATGAAAATGATAAGGTATTTGCTGTTCTGGGGATTACAAGGGATATTACAGAGAGAAAGAAGATTGAAGATGAACAAATGTACAATACAGAAAGGCTGGCATCTCTGGGAAAGTTGACTGCCGGTGTTGCTCATGAGCTTAATAACCCGGTGGCGATAATCCTCGGTTTTGCCGATAGTCTCTTGGAGAGGGTGGAACCTAATAGCAAGGAATATGAAATGCTTAAAGCCATTGAGAGGCAGGGGCTTAGTAGTAAAAGAATTGTTGAAAACCTTCTGGGCTTTGCCAGATATCCAAAGAAAACTGAATATTGTACTGATGTCAATGAAAGCCTTGAAAGTGTGGTTTCTGTGGTTGAGAATATCCTCATTACAAAAAAGGTCACTTTAGAGAAGGACCTTGCAGGAAATTTACCAAAAGTAAGGGGAGATTCAGGGCATTTACAGCAGGTCTTTATGAATTTAATCACCAACGCAGCTGCTGCAATGGAAGGAGGAGGGGTTTTGACTATTTCTACCAGACTTAATGAGCCTGATGACAGAGTAGAGATACTTTTCAGAGATACAGGGCATGGTATTAAAAGGGAATACAGAGACAAGATATTTGAGGCCTTTTTTACCACGAAAAAGGTAGGAGAGGGGACAGGATTGGGACTTTCGGTCTGTTATGGTATAGTGACCAAATACGGTGGAGAAATAACCTTCGAAACTGTGGCTGAAGAGGAGGACAGGGAAAGGAAAGGTACTACCTTTACTGTGTCTCTGCCTGTAGTTCCTTGGGGTAGTGAAAAATGCTATGGTCAAACTTAATTTATATAATCCCCCCTTTCCCCCCTTTTCCGCACTCAGGCGGATTCGCCGAGGCGAAAGCAAAGGGGGCAAGAGAGGATTTGAAGGGGAGGTAAGATGGCACAGATTTTAATTGTGGACGATGAAGTGGATATGCTCGCCCTTCTTGCTATGATCATTACAGAAAAGACTAATCACAGGGCAACAACCACTAATAATCCTTTAGAGGTACCTAAGTTAATTAAAGAAGGGGCTTTCGATTTGCTGATTGCTGATCTTAAGATGCCAGGTATGGGTGGTATAGAACTCATCGATGAGGTTAGAAAGATAAATAAATCAATCCCCATACTTATCATTACCGCATATGGCTCAATAGAATCGGCAGAAGAGGCTATTCATAAAGGTGCCTATGATTACATCACCAAGCCCTTCCGTAAAGAGCAGATACTGATTGCAATTAATAGGGCCTTAGAATGGAAAGAGATGAAAAGAGAGATTGATTACTTAAAAGGAAAGAAATAACAGCAACCTAATTTAGCAGAACCCATCATTTAAGAATCAGGAGGTCACTAAATATGAGTGCGCATCGGATATGTCCAATAGAAAGGATTGATAGGCTACTTTTAGCCACAGATAGCTCTGAATACAGTGGAGGGGCTGTAAGAGAGGCTATTAATTTAGCGAAGGCCTGTGGTAGTAAACTCTATGCGATATCTATTATTGAAGTTAATCCTGAGTTTGAGGTCCTTGCACCTGGGCTTGTCGAGAAGGAGGAAAAGGAGAGGCTGAAGCATCTCAAGGCGGTTAAATCAAAGGCAT